>Ga0137308_100013_pt1 | contig 291174 bp, 254 predicted proteins | sample Inofrocosms_June_FD_97181 | JGI IMG/M metagenome (GOLD analysis project Ga0137308, IMG submission 97181) | Mouse cecal microbial communities from Vienna, Austria - N-Acetylneuraminic and N-Acetylglucosamine D2O microcosms_June | ecosystem: Host-associated > Mammals > Digestive system > Large... | reverse complement strand
TGCCACACGCACAGCACTAAACTACAAGGAGGTGCACTTTATGATCAAGTACTGGCAGTCTATGCAGGATTACAAGTACTTTCTCACCGAATCCAAAGCCCATTTCGATTCCTCTGAAAGGAACCGGCTCCATACAGAGCTTTGGGAACCCTGGCAGAAACTCCGCCTTTTCGATACCGATAAGGCCATGGAATTCCTTCTGCCCTTTTACTCCAACACCGGCAGGCCTGCTATGAACCAGCCGCAAATATTAAGGTCTTTTATCCTCTTCTTCCTTCTATATTCAGATGGTCTGACCAAACTCTCCCTTACCCTTTGGGTAGACAGACTCAAACATGACCGCGTTCTCGCCGCACTCATCGGCTGTGCCCCGGATTCCCTCCCGCCCCTCGGTTCCTACTTTGACTTCATGGACAGGCTCTGGACTGCACCGCCTACGGACTTATATGCGCGGGACAAACTGCTTCCGGCTTCCCGGAACAGCAAAAAGCCGGATAAGCCCAAAGGCAAAAAACAAAAAGCACAGGAGGCAAAACCCAAAATCACGGAAGCTATCGAAAAACGGCTCATGGGCGGGAAGGATATCCCTTTTAACTTTGAGGGGCGGCTACAGCGCTTCTTCTATCATGTGGCTGTCCTGCCTTCCATGGAATCCGGTCTCATACCAGGGGAACACCTTACGGTTTCCGGAGACGGCACCGCCGTGCATACCCATGCCTGCCCACGCGGCCACCGCAGGGTTGGCGCACCGGATAATCTGCGGCATTTCCCCGACCCCGATGCTTCCTGGGGCTGGGACAGCGACTTGGAAAAATATTATTTTGGCTACACTTTGTTCCAGTTATCCTGCTATAACAGTGACCTTAGGACAGATATCCCCCTGCTCCTGCGTTTTACCAGCGCAAAACGGCACGATTCCGTCAGCTTCCTCGTCGCTTTCCATGAAATGGAAAAACATATGCCGGCTGTTTCTCCTGAAAACATTTGCCTGGACTCCGCAATGGACAATTATCCCACTTACAGGCTCCTCAAAAAAAAGCAGATACGGGCCTTCATCGACCTGAACGACAAATGCGGCCGGCCAAAAACAATTCCTGACACCATCACCATTGACAAAGACGGAACTCCTTTATGCCAGGAAAACCTGCGTATGAAGCCCAATGGTTATGACAAATCCAGCGGTTACCTCATGTGGCGCTGCCCCTATGGGAAGGAGCATTGTTCCAAATGTAAAAACAGCTGCACGGGTTCCAAATACGGAAGGGTTGTCAAGACACGCCCTGAATGGGATATCCGGCTTTACACCGATGTCCCCCGCGGCACGGATGCTTATAAGAAGATCTATAACCAACGCTCCGCCACAGAACGCATCAACAACCGCATCCTCAATGATTACGGTCTGCACCGCATGTTCATACACACAAAGGAGCATTATTCTTTCATGACAACCATGATTGGAATCTGCATCCATTTGGATGCCCGCTATAAACAGCAGGTACAGGCAGTGGCTTAAACCATGTTCCGTAATTCTTTCAGGCCTGTTTCCCGACAGGCTTAAAAGCCATGCTCATTTTTACTCTTTATACTCCCCGAACCGCTCTGGTCCAACAATCATCCATCTCTTATCCCACTCATTTCTGAAAATCAACCCTTTCCTGCCTATTCGCTATTGAGTTTCCGAGACTGCTCATCATAAAACTTCTTTTTTATATCATGATTCTCATGAAGGTAGCTCTTGATAGATGCCAGGATGCTGTCCGATGTATTCACACCTTCATATGGATTTGTCATTTTCTCCAACGTTCTATCTTTGCGCAAAACCTGCGCCTTCTGTATGGCTGCCACTACTTCTTCTTTCTTCCATCCACAATCGATCACACTCTTCCCTCTGGTTCTTCCCTTCTGTCGATCTCCTATATTCACCGTCGGAATTTGAAAGGAAGGTACTTCAACGATTCCGCTGGAAGAATTTCCAATCACAATATCACAATACTGCAGCGCACTCAAATAACGAACCATCCCCAAGGACGTCACAACAATCGCCCGCTCCGTATTTCTATTGGCGTATTCTTCTATTCTCTGATTGATAATTCTACCATCTGTATCTGCATTTGCCTTTGTAAATATAACATGATACTCACGAAATGCATCTAACGCATCCAATAGATTTTCAATCTGCACCTGCGCTGTATGTCTTTCTAATGTGACCGGATGAAATGTGACCATAACATATGGCACATTCAATGAGAATTGGAGACTTTTTTCCAAATCCTCTCTGCATAATAAACTTTGTGTTCTGATATTTTCGACACCTAATGCACCCACACAAAATACTCGTTCTGGCCGCTCTCCCAGTTGAATAACTCTTTTTCTATACTGTTCCGTTGACGTAAAATGCAGACTGCTCATCTTTGTAATGGAATGTCTTATTGCTTCATCTATCACTCCCTCTGTCAATTCCCCGCCATGAATATGCGCAATTGGAATTCTGTGTATCATAGCTGCTGTTGCTGCTGCAAGCGCTTCGTATCTATCCCCTAACAATACTACCAGATCCGGTACGATTCGTGTAAAAATATCAGCAAATCCTATTATCCCTAATCCTATAGATTTCGTAACACCATTTGGAGTATCTGAGCTAAGAAGCATCTCATTCCGCTCTGTGACTGTAAATCCATCCTGCTCTATTTCGTGATAGGTAAGCCCAAACTCCGGTGACAAATGCATTCCTGTCACCACAAGCTGTAATTCCATACTGCTGTCACAGTTTATCTTTGCGATTAAAGGCTTTAACAACCCATATTCTGCTCTTGTCCCTGTTATAACACATATCTTCTTGCTTTTCATATTAACTCATCCACATTAAAATCCCTATCCGCAACTGTTCCTATTATACTATCCCACTGCATTGGACTAACTCCTGTTCCTGGCCGTTTTGTTGTAAGATTATGCTCCGTAAAAATTTCTCCCTTTTTAATGTCCCTTGCAGCTACAATACTCTTTCTTACAATCTTCAAATTATCCCGTTCGGAATCCGCTACTCGTTTAATACTATCTCCTAAGGCACATTCTACCTTCTTGATAGCTTCTACCATGCCCCTAAGTTCATGTGGCTCTAAGCTAGCCTTATGATCAGGTCCTTCCATATCTCTGCTCAATGTAAAATGTTTCTCTATTACAGTAGCCCCAAGAGCCACTGCTGCTATCGGCACTTCAATTCCTGCTGTATGATCAGAGTATCCAACATCCACATGGAACCTATCCCTTAATGTCAACATTGCTCTTAAGTTTACATCTTCTATTGGCGTAGGATACTGAGATGTACAATGTAACAACGTTAACTTTTCTGCCCCTTGGGATAGCAAAAGGTCGACAGCCTCCTCTACTTCCTCAAGTGTACTCATCCCAGTTGACAAAATAATCGGCTGATGTAGGCCAGCAATTTTAACCAAATATGGATAATTAGTAATCTCCCCAGACGGAATCTTCCAAAGGTCAACACCAAGCCCTGCAAGAAAATCAATGCTCTCGAGATCAAACGGCGTCGATAGAAATTTTATGCCTATTGCCTTACAATACTCAGCCAATTCTACAAACTCACCATAAGACAACAATATCTTTTTCAGCATTTCCAACTGAGATTCATCTCTCATTGTATTTTGTTTTTGATATTCAGTCATTGGTGCAGTCCTTGTCACCAATGACTCCAACTTTGCAGTCTGAAATTTTACAATATCAGCCCCGCTATCCTTTGCCTCTTTTGCTAATTCCTTGGCGAGTTTCAGATCACCGTTATGATTTACCCCTGCTTCGGCTATAATTGTCACCTTATTCATTGCTTTTCCCGCCTTTATGCTCTTTAATTACTCTCGCAGGAACACCAACTGCCGTAGTCTCACCAGGAATGTCCTTCACCACCACGGCTCCTGCCCCTATCACTGCTCCACTGCCAATAGTTTTTCCCTGTATGATTTTTGTTCCTGTTCCTATTTCCACACAATCATTGACTACTACATTTCCTGAAATATTTGTTCCTGGATTAATTGTATTAAAATTACCAATCTCCACGTCATGCCCTACAGTACATCCCAAATTAACGATATTAAAACTTCCAAGAACGATATCAACCGTCAGCACATTATTAGCGCATATAATATTCCCTATCCCCATATAGATACTTTCCGTTATGTAGACAGATGGGGCTATGATATTTGGAAAGCTGACACATTTATTGTCTTTATATTTATCATAAATTGATTTTCTGATTCTTGGATTTCCTATGGCTAAAACTAAATCCAAATTTTCCCGGGTATTTAGGATATAATCATCATCCCCAATAACATCTTCTCCGTCTGCTTTCTTATCAATATAACCAATGAATTTCCATTTCTCTGTTTTTTGATTTATATGGTCAATCAGCCATTTTACCTCTCTGGCGAACCCTCCTCTGCCAACAATCGCAATATTTTTCATGTTGCACCCCTTTCGAGGGATGCTAATTTTCCCCCCCCCCTAAGAGTTCTAGAGATATTGTTATTTATCACCGTACAATAATCATTTCCACCCTTAACCACTGTTGTTCATACTCCTATAATACATTGGGTTCCAATGCGCTTTCCTTATACACTTTTATGTCAATGCTACAAACTACAATGTGGACATGTCAGCCGAACTCTCAACGTTCCAAAATTTTTTTCATCTTATCCAGTCCATCTAACTGTCCCATATCAAGCCAGGATTCCTCCCCGATCGGATAGACACCAATCGGCTCTCCAGCTTTAATATAGTTTTCAATAATCATCGGAAAATCAATTGGTTCATTGTATTGCAGCCTGTCCACAACTTCCGGCTCTACGAAATAGCACCCTGTGTTGGCTAGAAAAGACATATTGGGTTTTTCCTCCATAGAACTGATAGTTCCATCTGCTCCAATATTAATTACACCATAAGGAATAGTAAAATTTTTCAACGCACATATCATTGTGATTACGTTTCCCGACTCAACATGCTGTTTATACGCCTTCGTAAGATCATCGTCAATTATAATGTCACAATTTGTAAGGAGAAATGTCCTCTCTACTTTTCCTTTTAATAAACTAAGGCCGCCGCCTGTCCCAAGTGGTTTTTCTTCCACAACAAATTCCAAAGCATATTTCTTGTCCAATTCATCAAAATATGCCTTAATCATATTTCTTTTATAATTTATAATCATGTAAAATTGGGTGCATCCATAATCATAAAAACGATTGATAATATGCTCTGCAATAGGATACTCGCCAATAGGAATGAGTGGCTTTGGGAGTATATTGGTGTATGGTGACAATCTTGCACCTTTTCCTCCTGCCATCATAACTACAGGTATATTCTCTATGAATTTGCTTCTCTGCTTTTCTACACTGTTAAGAAATACAACGTTTTTAATCCTATGTTCTTCATCTACAATTGGAATCGCATCTACTCGGTATGCTTTCATAATATCTACTGCATGGTCAACTTGTCCCTCATGCAAATATCGCGGGCAATAATTGGCAACACTTTTGACACACATCTGCAAATCACCATTTTTCAAAATCCATCTGCGAATGTCACCATCGGTAAGCGTTGCTAACAATATCCCATTATTATGCACAAATAATATCTTTCGCGCGTTTTTATCAAGTTGCTGCATTGCTTCCAAAATAGTTTTATTCTCTTCTATATACATTTCATTCACATTCACACACCTACACATGCAGAATAATTTGTTAAATATTATATAAATTCACTTTATACCTATCAAGATTTTCCGTCAAAAAATCGATAGTATTCCTCAATCCAACTTCCAATGAATATTCTGGTCTCCACTTAGTCAGCCTCAAAATTTTCTCATTACATCCTAGTAATCTGTTGACCTCACTCTTTTCCGGACGAATCCGTTCTTCATCACAAATAATTCTCGCGTTTGGATTTATCTGCCTGATCAGTTCCAGCGCAAGTTCTTCAATGGAAATTTCCTTTTGGGTAGCTATATTGATTTCTTCCCCAATTGTCTTATCAGATTTATATATCTCTATAAATCCATTCACTGTATCTTTTACATAATTAAAATCTCTCGTTGGAGTCAAGGCACCCAATTTAATCTCTTCTTTTCCTGCAAGTAGCTGTGTTATTATCGTCGGAATAACTGCTCTCGCTGATTGCCTTGGTCCATAAGTATTAAATGGTCTTACAATTGTCACTGGCAACTGAAATGAGCGGTAAAAACTCTCTGCAAGCCTGTCGGCACCTATTTTGGTTGCCGAATATGGTGACTGTCCCTGGAATGGATGTTGTTCATCTATTGGAACATAAAGCGCTGTTCCGTACACTTCTGATGTGGATGTAATCAAAACCCTCTTTATGTCCCACTTGCGAGCTGCCTGCAGGATATTCAGCGTACCCTTTATATTAGTATCCACATAGGTATCTGGAGAGTGGTAACTAAACGGTATTGCTATTAAGGCTGCCAAATGAAAAACTGCTTCAACATCCTTCATTGCCTCCTCAACGCCGTTAGGGTCACGAACATCACCTTGAAAAACTTCTACATTCTTCATAATATTCTTTGGCAACGTGTCCAACCATCCCCAACTATTAAATGAATTGTAATAGACAAACGCCTTCACCTGGTATCCGTTTTTTACCAATTCCTCAGTCAAATGACTGCCGATGAATCCGTCTGCACCTGTTACTAATATACTCATACTATATACTCCATATCATTTTATCGTATTGTGATATTTATATAAGATGCTTTTATGGTATCTCTTAAAATCCTATTGCCATTTATATAGCTGAAACTGTACATTACATTATTCATAAATATTCCAAATCACTACATCATCGAATGTTATTGGTGAGTTCTTCTATAATTATATTAAAAAAATCTTTTCTACCATCATCTACGTAAGTTATATGATATTGTCCCATTTTTTTAATCTTATAGGCTTCACTCTGCAGGTTCTTAATATCCTCTTCCGATATACCTCTGAAATATAATTCATGTGGAATATAAATTTGTGGAATCGTTAGGTTCTTTACCATCTCCTTTGTTGATGACACACTATTGCCAATAAAAACATCACATGCAGGGAGAATTTTATACAGTGCCTCTTCAATAATAATACACCCTGGAATCTCATGAAAATACAAATAATCTTCTCTTTTCGTTCTGGGATGCAAAGAGATTAATACTGTTCCAAAAATTTTAACCATTGCACTGGCAACTCTGGTGTAAATGTCCTTTTCCATTTCAAAGTCTACTGGGAGAGAAGAATTTGCATATGCAGTCAACACAAAACATACAATCTGAGAATCTATAATCTTATATTTCCTAAATACTTGATTGCGCAGCTCTTCTCTCTGCTTTAATTGCATAATAATGTCTGTCTCTTCGATTGTATGTGTAACTTGCGCTTTTCTTTTATATTCTTCTCCTATCTCTGAAACCGCATAATCTAAATTATCCTGAGAAATCAAAGCTATAGATGAACTATTCCCGGTTCCTGGTACCCATGGATTAGACGGCAATATTCCCAGCAGAGCATATGCAAGAATCTCACACGGCTCAAATCTAAAGGCAATAACATCCCCTACCTGAACATAAGCCTTCGGATACTTCTGTAAAATGTACTTTTCTAACAAAGAAAATTTATCTTTTTTGTTTTTACGATAACACCAACCGCCCGATCGCACATGTTCATCTGCTTTTCCAAAAGATGCTATAGGTGCCACCATACTTGGAATATTGTATCTCGATGCCAAATATGCCGCAAATGCGTCACACTCCATTCTTATATCTGAATATAAAATTACCATATCCGGATGATATTTTATAAAATATTTGTTAATCTCATCTCGTTCTTTTTTGAGTTTCCGATACTTCTTAGCAATGTCCTTTATGTCAATGATCAACTTTGCAAGTTTAGATGTTTTATATACTCTCCTCCAGATCTCATATGCCTTGGTCTGCTTAGACAATTCTTTTATATTAATTTTTATCGTTCGCTCACTTCTGTTTATCTCAAATATACCGTTAGATTTTTTCTTTCCTACCTCAACATAAACAATATCCTCACATTGCAAATCATTCTCGCAAATAATACGACTGTATTCCACTGTCCTTTCGCACAACAGATACACCTTTACATTTATCTTTTCTTTTAATTGTTTCGTCAGTTCCACGAACGGCCTTACAGGAGTAGTTGAACCTGTTGCCATAAAAACTGTATATTCCCGCATTCTCCTCACCCCATATGCACTAACATAATTGCATAAGCCAGTTATGTTCAAACATAATCCATATGGGATGGTTCATTACTATCCAGTATCAGTATCGTAAACTATCTCGATATCAGTTGTTACCTACAATTGACATAATCTCATCTGCCACACACTTTACACTGTTAACCGTATCATCTGTGCGCTCTTTTCCCATTTCCATATTCAAAAGAACCTTTTTGGGGTCCCCAATCTCCCTCTGAAGGCACTTCGTATCAATAGCGATCCTATCAATTTGTAACATTTCTGCCCAATGCAAAACCGATGAGGCCGATACAGCAATCAACAAATCTGTTCCACATATTACATCTCGCAGACGCTCTTCTAAAAAAGAACCATATTCTGATAAATATCTATAATTTTCGATATCACTTTTAGGATGTAAGGATATCAAGACCATTCCATATTCTTCATGCAATATACGTAGTAACTTTTCCATGTTTTTTGTATGAATATCCCAGGTCACCATATTGTGCTCTGCCAATTGCGGTAACGCAAAGACAACTATTTTCCCATTAACATGATACTTTTTCTTTATCTCATCTGCTATTTTCACCCTCTCTTCCTTCTCTGACAATATATAATAATCTTCTATTGCTCCCGTTACGACAATTGGCTTGTCCACTTCTTCCAGTATCATGTCTCTTTCATCAGCAGATGCCGCTAATACATAGGTTGTTTTGCCCCCCCCCCCCGACACCCATGGATGCATAGAGACCATACCTCTTACCCAGCCAGCTAGTGTATAACCCAATGGATAAAATACTCTGCTTTCATTATTAATACATCTAACCCATGATTTATTGATTAAGAACATCAGTTTGTTCATATCCCATTTATTCTCCGTCAAAATAAGTTCATAATCATAATACCTGTTAGAAAATCCCGTTCTATAATCATATTGTAATGCAACCGGTACTTTAATGATTGGTATATCACCTGCATTCTTTAAAAACCCTTGAAGGATTCCTCCCATTCTGTCACACCCTACTACCAATGCATCGGGATTGACATCTCTCAAAATATCTTTGCTTTTTTTGTCATCAACGGACATTTTGCGATAATTATTAAAGAACTGAAATACTTGTTTTCTGACCTTTTTTCTATCCGTATTGTAGAAATCTAAAATAGTACTTTCTAATTGTCCCAATGCTTTTTCGTCCTTCTCACTCAAATTAATCACACAATATTTCTCAGTCTTATAATAGCAAAACTCACATACCAATACAGGAACTACAGATGCATATTTCTTCTGCATCTGTTCGATTAAAAATGTCATTCCTGATAAAGCCGTACGGTTATTTGCAATAAACATTATTTTTTTCATCTTTTCTCCTGATTCATGACTGCAGTTGGTATTCTTTATATCTCATCCATGCCCTGACTATCTCCAAATCATCAAATGTATCAATGTCCATCGATTCATTTTGATTCATAATATATGGTATGCAATCATTTCCATAATAACTATTCAACTGCAAAAACATCTCCGTCTTAAAAAGATATATTGCCGCTCCATTTCTTGCATACAAATTCCTTTGCTTTTGCCTGATTGTATATTTTTCGCCATCCGGCTCCAGAAAATATAATCTTTCTGCCTTCATCTCCATTAGCTTTTCAGGCAAACAATTATGCGGCGCCTGTACAACGCTCACTACTGAATCTGCTTGTTCGGCTTTGATCATTTCAATACAATGGTCAATATCTTCCGCAGTACGTAACGGAGATGTCGGCTGAAGAATCATTGTATATTGCGGTATATAATTTTCACTATACTCAAGATATTTCAATACATGTCGCAATACATCTGCTGTTTCCACACTATCCCCCGCTAATTCTAACGGTCGGTGAATGACTTCTATCCCCTCCTTTTGAGAATATTGCTGTATTGTTTCATCTTCCGTGGAAACTACTACTCGAGTTAACATTTCAGCCTTTTTCGCTGCCTCGAATGTATATTTTATTAAAGGTTTCCCACATAAATCAATCATATTTTTATGAGGAATCCCTTTCGATCCTCCTCGTGCGGGTATAATTCCCAATACTTCTTCCATCCCAATCCTCTCCTCCAACATGCTACACGCAAGATCTTATATCCATATTTTTAGCGTTCGTCAACTATTGTTTTTCTATTAATATGTAATACGCTTCTGCACATCTACTGTCCCCATATCAGCCAGGACATTTGCTATTCTGACTCCCGCATCACCATTGCCATAGAGGTGCTTTGACTGATACCTTCCATGTCTGATTTGTTTCCGCACTGCTTCTACTATCTGTTTTCTATCATTTCCAACATCAATGACATTTTCACCTCTTTCGCGTCCCGTTTGCCTGGAACCAATATTTACACACGGCGTTCCGATAAATTCTCCTTCCCGTATTCCACTGCTGGAATTTCCAATCAGACACGCCGTTCTCATCATCAATGTAATATATACTTCCATAGGTAAATTTTTAAACAAATGAAGCTTATTATCCTTTTGCTTCTCCCTGTACTTTCTTATTTCCCTTGAGATTCCATCAGAACCTGCATCCGAATTAGGCCAGAGCATAATAGTCTGTATATCCAATTCTGTCAACGCCTCGAGCGTCTCTATCATTTGCGACTGTGCATTTTCAAATTCCGTTGTCACCGGATGCTGTGATACCAATAAGAACGGCTTGGAAATATCTATATCACATCCCACTCCCCCATATATGCTGCAGACATTCTCCACATCCGGATACGGATGATCTATAATTTCTTTAACCAAATCAATTCTCGGGCATCCCACGTTGAATATCATGTCCTGTCTCTCGCCAAGTTTAAGGAGCCGTTCAGCACTTTCTCTATTCGCCGGAAAATGAACATGCGCCAGCTTTGTCACCGCATGCCTGATACTTTCGTCAATAGTTCCTGTAATTTCTCCGCCCATTGTATGTACTAATGGAATATTCATATATGCTGCTGCAACTGCAGGCGCCATAATCTCATAACGATCCCCGACTACAACTACAAAGTCCGGTTTAATCTCTGCAAAAATAGTTGCCATATCCATGAGTCCCAAACCTGTTGATTTCGCCATTGTCTCCGGGGTCTCTCCCTCAACACTCATATACGATCTTCTTGTTATACGAAATCCATCATTCTTGATTAAGCCTATAACCGAACCATATTTGTCTAATACCGCCGATGCACCAAGCACAATCTGAAGTTCTAATTTCTCGTGCTCTTTTATAGCCCGCATTGCACTCCTGATACTGCTATAGTTAGCTCTGCTCCCTATAAACACACAGATCTTCTTTACCATTCAATGTCTCCCTTTTCTATCATAGTATTCTGAATGATATTTCTTATGGCCTTTTTCCCAATTAATTCTCTATAACACTTCGCAGGAATTCCAGATCCTGGTTTTTTATAGGCCAGTTTCTCCTCCGTAATCATATCACCTATATTTATATCAACTGCAGCTACAATGCTCTTTTGGAAAGTTACTCTCATCGTCTCAAAGGCTGTAATATCATTCTTATCCACCTTTCCATCCAATGCAGCACATGTATAGTCCACTGCTTTTCTTAATTCAAATAATTCCTTTGGCTCCAAGGACATGTAGGCATCCGGCCCATACATTAACTTGCTTAAAGTAAAATGCCGTTCCAGAATCTCCGCTCCCTTGCACACTGCCAGAATTGATGAATATATATTATCCGAATGATCCGAGAAACCAATTTTCGCCTTAGGAAATACATTGCATAGTTCCTCAAGAACATTCAGTCCCAGGTGCTCTGGTTTACAAGGATATTCCGATGTACACTGCAGAACACTCACTTCATTCTCTTCCCTTAAAATATTATAAGCCTCAATCATTTCATCCCAAGTATTCATTCCACTTGATAAAATAACCGGAACAGTAAATCGGTTAATGTATCTCAAATACGGTATATTAGTTACTTCTCCCGATGGAATCTTTAAAGCATCTATCCCTATCTCCATCAGGCGTCTGACTGCTTCAATCGAAAACGGAGATACTATGAACTGTATATCTAGCTGTCTGCAATATTCTCTTAACGCTCTCCATTCTTCCATGGAAAAAGCTGTACGATTAAAATATTCATATCTGCTCTCACCGGTAAAATAAGCCGGTACCGGCGCTGATCTCAGTGTCTCTTCTTCTGATATATGCATTTGAAATTTTACCGCATCTGCCCCACTTTCTTTTGCGGCTTTTGCTAGCATCTTCGCCTGTCCCAGACTTCCTTCATGGTTCATTCCTACTTCTGCAATCAAATATACCCTTCTCATCATTCATCCCCTGCTATATTTTCTCTATACACTGTATAATTCTGGCATATATCCGCTGAATTTCCTCTTCAGATGCCACTTCCTCTTTTTTCCACTTCTCATAGCTGATTCTATCATAACGCTTCTTCTCAAAATATTTCCCTTTCAAGGACAATTTAGCCGTCACCTTCCAAAAAAGATTGTAGAACCAATCCAACTGCCACAAATAAAGATTCACTTTCTTAATAAAACTTTTTCCTTGAGTCGCCATCTTATAGATTCTCTTCAAGTCACCAGTCTCAATTTGATAATAGGGATTCCTCAATATCTCTTCACATACATCCGCAATTTTCACATAGCTCATACTCTGATCAATGGTATAGTACTCATTAAGTGTCTCTATATCAATAGGAAAATCATCCGTTTGACTATTCAGCGAAAACTGAAATGCCTTATATTCTGATATATATTTCATTTTGTCTGTCAGTCTTCCCAAAGCCTCTTCAGGCAACTTATATGGATAGAGTATATAACACCCTTTCTGCGCAAAATACACCTCAGCCACAGTCGTACTCATCCAGGTGTAAATCTTGTCTGCTATCAATATCCATTGCTTTACGGATAAGTCCTTAATAACAATAAATCTTTCACAGTTCTTTTGAATCTCATCTACTATCGTTGTCTTTTCTCCTGGATGCGGGCGATATATAAAATACAGTTCCCGATCTGAATCCAAAGCAGTCTGAATCCAATCCAGTATTGTATTCATCGTTCGCAAGGCTACTTCTTTCTGCTCCCGTCTCCATTCTCCATATAATCGGCAGAGTTCTGTAAGTTCTTCCTCATCTGCTTGTGCAGACTTAAACGATGCAATAAACAAGCATATTTTTTTATCAGAGGGAATATTATATTGACGGCAAATGTCCTCTTTGGGCATATAATATGATCTCAAAGGATTCTTAAGGAAATCCAGAGTCACATTACCGACGAGCTTTACTCTGCGTGAATCTATTCCTACAACATCAATCAACCGTCTAACGTTCGCACTCCCCCATGATAACTGGACTGCCTTCTTGCATATCCCCGACGGATTTCTATAGCTGTCTGCATCTTCTTCCTGTTGTTTATAAATTGCCTGTTCCCATTGAAGATTGATTAATTTATTGAAGCTAATCGCTCTGCGCGTACAAAAGGAAACAATCTTGTCATCGTATGCATATGGCAGCAGCAATACCTCTGTATCATAAGATCTTATATGCTCCTTTAATCTCTGGTCATTAGTATTATATATTAAAACCGTATAACCACGCCGCTCAAGTTCATATTTTAGTAAACATACACTCTCAATCTCTCTTTGTTTATGTTCATACCCTATAATAAAATCATATTGTTTCATACGATAACTGACACTTCCATATCCCTTTCCGTAAATCTTCAACCACTGATCTTATCATGCCAAAATATACTTTATCATGGTAAGAACTGTAATTGCCTGCGTTTTCTCTGATGCATCTCCTTGCTCAAACACTTTTCTTATATCATCTTTCATATCAGGAACTTTTTCCAGCCACATCCTGTTTTCTTCAAAATAATCCTGAATCCATCGCTGCATGTCGATGTCATGATCCAGCCAATAATCCAAAGGATTCATACCCCTCTTAGAGTGATATCCTATCTTTCTGTCTGCTTTACTAAGATACTTATTTATTGTATTTACCACCCGTTTCGGCCATAAGTTAGACAATTTAGGTTTAATTCCAAACCATTTCTCCCAGCCAAATTCCGATGCTTCCGGATATTTGCATGCGATCCATTTTAAATAGATATAATGTCTTCTTCTATATTTAAAAGGAATTGTAAAAACATAATTCATAAAATCTACATCCAAAAATGGAGATGCTGTTTCTGTATAATTCTGTCTTATAAAGTAAGAACTTTGAGCTCCTAAAAGTCCTCTCGTATATACAGAAAACTGTTCCCTATTATCAAACCTCTCAATTATACTTAGAGGAATATCATATCTGACAAGCTGGGAATATGCATTTTCACTCCCATTGGGCTTATCATAATTATATTGTTCATTAGCATAAAAAGTAGATAAAATAGCATCACCAACCATCCCTGTATGCTCAATGCCATATCTCCTACAGTCAATTAATCTCAAAAATCGATTACCGCCAGTAATCGTTGCATAGAATGCTGAACCATTATTTCTTTGTAAAATCTCCTCTACTTCTCTATACCATTGAAAATCATCCAACGGCATAAAAAGAAAAGTATGCTTTAACTTCAATGCTATTTCTTTAGCAATCTCAAAATCAAGATAATTTTTTCTGCAATACGTAAAGTTGGTTTGATCCGTATATCCCATCTGGTGCGCACACCAGCAAGTCATTCTGCTGTCCAACCCGCCGCTCAAATCCACCAAATGCTTATAACCATACTCCCTGTCCTTTTCGAATTCCCGCTTAACTGCCTGCTTGAAATAAAAATCAATCTCACGAATCATTTCTTCCTCAGTCATATCAAAAACAGCGGAAGTATTATCAATCCGATAGTACCTCTGTTTATTTACAACACAATTGTTTTGTATCTCTATGGTTTCACCCGGACATACTCTTCTAATCTCTTCTGCAAAAGTCGTATCGTCAAGCATGAATCCCTGTTCCAACATATATTTTATAGCCTGTTTGCTTACTGTCAACACAATATTATGATATCTGAGTAATTCAATCATAAAATAAAAATTAGATGAAAAAATCACTATATCGTTCTGACAATAATAATACAACCCACGATTTCCCACATGATCCACAAAAAGCGTATATGTTTTTTCGTTTCCCCAAAACCCACAAAATGCCCCACGTAATCTTTCCGGACATTTCTCATCCTGCATTAATTTTATAAATGCTTTACTCCATGTCTTAGTCTTCTTTTGTTCACATACTTCCTCTTTATTTAGGATATATCCATCAAACAGGAACCAATCTGCACCTTCCTTTTGCAGTATTTCATCATTTTTGAATTTATGCAGCCGTTTGTCAGCCATCCACATATTGTCCTCAAGGATAATGGCATCTACTCCCTCAGGTTCATCAAGCCCCTGACAAAATATAAATCCCTTAGCATTATCAAACATAACTCTTCACCAAAAATCTATAACTTTTCAAAAAACTTTGCTACATCACTCATATTCCTGTCCAGACTATACTCTGAATTCCAGAGTTCCAAAGATTTTTTTCTCATTGCATGATACTCTGTTTCGTTAAGGCTATAGATCTTCCTTATAACCCCTGCCACTTCTTCTGCCGATGGATCAGCATTCAATAGATATCCATTTCCGTCTATCATTTCTGAAACTCCGCCAACGTCTGTTCCAATTACAGGCATGCCAAATGCCAATGCCTCTTGAATAGACACGGGACTCCCCTCAGACTCTGATACATTGATAAAACAATGCACATAAGCTGAACTATAATATTTGTAAATTTCATCTCGGGGCGTATATCCCTTAAAACAGATCCGAATATTTTTTTTGTCTTTCAACAAACTTTGTGCATATTCTTGTACATCCTTTGCTTCACTGCCACTTCCGAAATGAATCCATTCCATCTGGATATCCTCAATATATCTCAAAGCATCTACAATTAACGAAACTCTTTTTACTTTTATAATATTTGAACAGCTAACCAATCGAAATATGTCTTTTCTATTGACTTCTTCCGGAAAATCTTTTGCTTTCGGTGCACCTATTCTTTGTAATAAATATTTTGATAGATTGCTTTCTCCAACTTTTCTAACATAATAATCCCGATTATATCTTGAAACAAACATAATATAATCTATTTGAGAATCCATAAACTTCTTGAATGGCTGCCGCAATGTTTTCTCCACTGCCTCATCGAACAAATCATATCGGTGAGCACGTGCTACAATTTTAAGCTCCGGATATTCATTTCTGTGCAATGCCATTGCCAAAACCTTATCATAATACCAATAAGAATAGTATATTCCATTTTTCTGATCAATAATATCATTCTTTTTAATCCAATGGTATAAAATTTCTGCTCTGGCATAAAAATGCATCGATTTCCATATCCTAAGAAATACTTTCCTGCGAGTTTTTAAGATCTCCTTAATTTCTGATAAACACGCTTTTTTTGTCCAAAACCGTAAAAAATATTTATAAAATATAATCCTATTTTCTTCCTGTACACAAAAACGCAATATTTCAATATCAGCGCACCATTTCGGCAATTCTCTTCGTACCGCTAACTCTTTCGGCACTGATGATATCAATATAATATCAAACTTCCTCTTTAAAATCTCTATTTCCGGCAAAATAAACGTGTCTTCACCTGTTCCGTACGGACATTCATCTGCCAAAATATATAGTTTCTTTTTGTTCATCATTTTTCTTTACATCACAATTTTTGTTTAACAAATGCATGCTTAACTTTTTTACCTGCTTGAATCAATTTTTTACTGTTAGGATAATCATCCTCAGTTCTATATGGCATTGATAATATTTCTTTCCATTCCTCGTCATTAATCTCCAGTTTCCGCAAAACATAATTTCGTTCTTCATCCATCTCATCTTTCGTGCTAGGTGGTATTTTCATTTCTCTTAGTCCTTCTTCCCTGGACATCTCACCGCCAACAATTAAACTCGCAATATGGTCTCTTCTCTTATCCCATCCATAGCGTTGTGGTAAATATGTCTCCTGAAAAAACTTTGTGAAACGCGATTCATAATGTTTTCCACCATAATATCTCCAACCAAATTCCTTTTCTAAAGTATCAATAGCCATTTTTTTAGAATAATTAATATAATTTAATGGATGAATTGTGACGACACTCTTCAGTTCTTCAATTGCAATATATCGCCTAAAAAAATTTTCATGAGGATATTTCTTTAAACTTACTAACCCTCTTCCGCATTTCTTGTAGATTCCTTTAATATTAATCCAGTCTGCCGCATCATACTGAAACGCCTTCGATAAAATTCCTTCCGTTGCATAATTAAAGCCCTGCAATATATATTTGACATGGAACTTTTTTACCATTTGATTTGTCGCTGCCATAAAACAATGATCCTGCGGAACATCCAGGTTAGCCATTCCTGAGAACATATAGGCTCTCTGCAATTCTTTCATAGTAAGCCAATCAATAACTACCGTATGCAAATCAAAGCCAAGATTACTACACATATTTTGAATGTTCTGCACTGCAAGTTCTGTGTTCCATCCTGCATCTACATGAACCGCCAAAACCCTTAAATTATATTTGTTTGCCAAATATGCCATATAAGAACTGTCTACTCCTCCGGAAATCCCCAACAGGCAATCATATTCTCTATCTTTACTGTCCTTCTTTATCCGGTCAAAAATGCTTTCCAAAGACTCTGTATCACTTTTTTTTTGAAATTTCATCCTTTTTACTGCCTCATCATAGGCATGGCAATAATTACAGATTCCGTTCTCATCCAAAATCAAGTTAGGATCACTGGTTGTGTCCATAATGCATCTTTTGCAAATTTTATATTCTCCCATTAACTTATATCCTTCCATAGATATTTTTTTGAAGAAAATCTTTCTCCTCCGGATAGTTTATCAGTACCGCATCTCTACCACCAAAATATACAAATAGACTTCCTGCCGCCACTGCGTGTGCACCTGCATTCAATGCCAATTTCATATCCTCCAGACTCCCCGCCCCGCCACATGCGATAATTGGAATCTGCACTGCCCCCGAAACTTCGGAAATCAATGAAATATCATATCCCGTTCTCTGTCCATCTCGTTCAATTGAATATAATAAAATTTCGCCTGCCCCCAATTGTTCTGCCAATCTTGCCAATTGTCCTGGTGAAAACTCAGTCCTAAATGTACCATTCTTGATATAACATCTTTCCTTCCCCAACCTTTTTTTATAATCGATTGAAGCAATTATACTTTGGCTCCCGAAATAATTTGTCGCCTGACAAAACAGATCCCTATCCTGAACCAGTAAGGTATTTAACACTATCTTCTCAAACCCTGCATAGAAAATTTCTCTCATTTGTTCCAAGGCTGTTACGCCCCCGCCGTAACTCAGTGGCATAAACGCTTCTGCAGCCATGTTTTCAAGTAGCTTGACATTCGGTATTATGCCTTTCCTAGACGCTGAAATATCCAATACACACAACTCATCAACTCCTTTATCGTTAAAAATCTTAATTGCATTTATTGGATCTCCCAAATAGTCAGGATTTTTAAATCTTTTTGTTTTTACCAAATTTCCCTCGTCAATCAATAAAGTGGGAATAACCCTTGGTCTGCTATTCACCCTCAACATTCCTCCAAAAAATTCTTCAATAACTGTAAACCAAACTGATGACTTTTCTCTGGATGAAACTGGACTCCATAAATATTATCCTGTGCAACAGCGGCCACAAATTGATATCCATATTCGCATACCATTAAAATATTATCCTGATTATCACACATTGCATGATAGCTGTGAACAAAATAGTATCGTTGTATAGAATCCAAATTCTTCGCAATAGGATTTCCCCTGTCAACTATTTCTACATAATCCCAGCCCATATGTGGAATTTTACATTCATTACATGTCTGAAATCTTATGTTATCAAACGGAATCAATCCCAGACCCTTTTCTTCCCCTTCTTCACTGCTTCTGCCCAGCAACTGCATACCCAAACAGATTCCAAGCAAAGGCCTTTTCACATTTAACGCAAAATCCATAATAGGTTCAACCAAATCATATTTCTTAATATTCTTCATTCCCGCATCAAATGCACCAACTCCAGGCAGTATTAGCTTATCTGCCTTCATTATAATATCTGGCTGCCGACTAGTTATTACTTCTTTCTCACCTGCTCTTCTTAAAATATTCTGAATAGATTTAATATTACCCATTTCATAATCAAGTATCACAACCATACGTACACCACACATTAAATATATTAATATGAGAATTAAATTCATTTTCTCTAATTTCCAGCCAAATATTTTATAATAACGTCCACATCCTCTATAGACATATAAGCATGTATAGGTAAAGAAAGACAACTCTTACATATCTTTTCCGTAACCGTATACTCTAGTTCTTTAAATTTGTACGGCTGAAATGCCATCTGTAAATGCATTGGCCTTCTATAATAAACTGCCATCGGAACATGCTTTTCTTCCAAAAGCAGCACCATCCGTTCACGTTCTTCACTATTTTGAAAACAAATCGTATACTGTGCCCAGCTCGAAGTCATACCATCTTTTATAACCGGCACTTCTACCATTCCTTGAAGCTTCCTTGTATATTCCATTGCAATTTGCTCACATTGTTTTATCTCATCCTCAAAAAAGACCAATTTCTCAAGTAAAATCGCCGCCTGTAATGTATCCAACCGAGAATTAATACCAATCCGTATATTATCATACTTATCTTTTCCTCTTCCATGCACGCAATATGAACGAAGCAATTCTGCCCATTCGTTATCATCAGTAAAAACAGCTCCTCCATCTCCATAGCAGCCCAAAGGTTTAGCCGGGAAAAATGACGTTGTAGATATATCGCCAAAACTACATGCTTTCCTATCTGCTATTCTCCCTCCAAATCCCTGCGCGGCATCCTCTAAAATAAGCAATCCGTATTTATCTGCAATTTTCCTGATTTCTTCAAAATCCGCAGGTTGTCCAAACAAATCCACAGCAATTACCACCCTTGGTTGTAAATCAGTTTCCTTTATTATATATTGAATAGCCTGCTCAAGACTGATTGCACTAATATTATAAGTATCCTTCTCCACATCTACAAAAACAGGAACAGCGCCTACCATAGGTACCACTTCTCCACTGGCGAAAAAAGTAAAATCGGGGACAAAAACTGCATCCCCGGCTCCAATCCCCCAAGCCAAAAGAGCAAGCTGTAATGCATCTGTCCCGTTAGCACAAGTAATACAATGTTTTACTCCGACATATTCTGCCAACTTTATTTCCAATTGTTTTACCTGTCTCCCATTGATAAAATCCCCTTGGTTAAGTACACTGTTTATCGCTGAATCAATTTCATTTCTATGTAACTGGTACTGCTGTTTTAAATCATGAAATTGCATTATTTACACTCTCTTCCCAAAATTCCTTGGTAACTTCTGTCACAGTCGGGACAAATAAATTTTTCATCTAAAATTTGTCCACATTCACATATCCATCCAGTCTGTCTTGCCGGTATCCCTTGCATTAAACAATAATTCGGCACGTCCTTCGTAACCACTGCCCCCGCTGCAACCAACGCATATCTGCCAATTGTATGCCCACATACAATCGTGGCATTAGCTCCTATACTTGCCCCTTCTTTCACCAGAGTTTTCTTATAATTATTATGTCCTTTAGGAAATTTAGCCCTGGGTGTCAAATCATTTGTAAATACACAGGATGGTCCCAAAAAAACCCCATCTTCTATTGTAACCCCTTCATAAACCGATACGTTATTCTGTATCTTGACTTGATTGCCAATTTTGACATTATTGGAAATATTCACATTTTGTCCGAAAGTGCACTCTTTCCCAATTACCGCTCCTGATTGAATATGACAAAAGTGCCATATCTTCGTATCGTTACCAATAATAACATTATCATCAACATAACTGCTTTCATGTACAAAAAAAGACACACCTAAAACCTCCCCGTAAATTCCATTGTAGTACAACTTTTGAGCGGTAGTCGAACTACACTGCCTTCCGCTGCAGATTTATAAATTGCAAGCACAAGTTCCAGGGCATTTCTTCCCGCACTGGCATCTACATAGGGCCGCCTGTTTTCTACTATAGCCTGTATGACATCAGCATAAAGCGGCGTATGTCCATATCCATATACATTGGGGGGATTCTCATGAAATTGCCGTTTAACTTCTGCCGGATCATCTAACATATCAGAGAAATTCCATTCTTCAATTACATTAACGGAAGTGCCTCCAGCCTTTACAGTTCCTTTTTCTCCAAATAAATATAATGTTTCCTCTAAATTTTTAGGATATATATTCGTAGTCCCTTCTATCACTCCATAAGAACCATTCATAAATTTGATCAATGCCAATCCCAGATCTTCTGCCTCTATATAATCATGTTTCAAACGATCTGTCATCCCCATAACACAGTCAATATCATCTCCCATCATCCAACGCAGCAAGTCTATGTTATGGATACACTGATTCATCAATGCACCTCCATCCTGTTCCCAAGTGCCTCGCCATTTTGCTCTTGCATAATATTCATAATCTCTTGTCCACCTGATGTGTGCAGTTCCATAAAACATTCTTCCAAAGCGTTCCATTTCTACAGCTTCGCGGATCTTCTGAATCGACTTATTAAATCTGTTCTGATGGCATGCACATACTTTGACACCCTCTTGATGAGCTGTAAAAATTATCTTATCAGCATCCTCCAAGGATAATGCAATTGGTTTCTCAATAATCAAATTTGTATGTCCCAATGTCATACAATCCATTGCTATCTTTGCATGCTTTCCACTTTCTGTCGCTATTGCCACAAGCTCCGGTTTCTCTCGTTCCAACATCTCTTTGTAATCAGTATAGCATTTGACAGACTTCGACAGCTTGAATTTAATTATCTTATCCTGCATATTGCTTTCTACTATATCGCACAATGCCACTACATCTAAATGATTACGCTGTGCAGCAACAATGTGGTTGGGAGATATCCTCCCACACCCAATCAATGCGTATTTCATCACCGGCATCCTTTCAAATTGAATCTCTTTTCAATCTCATTGACAATAATCTCCGCAGCATTTCCGTCGCCATAAAAATTGGGTTGCATACTATCAACCTTGTTATTTTTAAAAGCTTTGTGTATGAAATCTATATTAAAACTATTTTTTTTTGACATATGATATATCCATCCACTTTCTTCCAATTCTGGCCAGACATGCAGATTTGCCATAAACAGACACTTAACCCCCGCAAAAAAAGATTCTTTTGATAATCCTCCTGAATCCGTCAACGTCATCCTACAATTTGAAACCAGTGTAATCATTTCCAAATAACCGACTGGCTCTACAATATGTAAATTACGTACCGCATTGATTCTATTCCATAATCCAAATTGACGTAAAGCGTTTCTTGTTCTCGGATGTAACGGACATACAATAGTCTCATCTATTAGTTCAACCAGTTCTATAATTTGCTGTATCGTATCTCGATCCGCAGTATTTTCCTGCCTATGCCATGTCATAAGTATATACTTGTCTTTTTCTACAGAGTACTTTTTCAAGATTTCTTTTTGGCCTATGCTTTTCATGCTTTGCACAAAAATATCATACATAACATCCCCTGTGAAAAAAGCGTTTTCTTCCAGCCCTTCTCTAATCAGATTCTGAAATGAACTTTTATCAGGCGTACAAAGCAAATCAGAAATATGATCAATAATTACACGGTTAACTTCTTCCGGGTTGTTCATATTTCCAGTTCTTGGCCCTGCTTCAATATGTACCAACGGAATATTCAATTTCTTTACAACCAAAGCAACTGCCAAAGTAGTATTTGTGTCCCCATAAACAATAACAATTTGAGGTATATATTCAAGTATTACTTTCTCTATCGCAATCATTATCCTTGCTGTCATCTCAGCATGACTTCCGCCAGAAATATGAAGATTTCTATCGGGTTGTGGAATATCTAACTCTCTAAAAAAAATATCCGACATATTTTCATCAAAATGCTGCCCCGAATGAATGATAATCTCCTTATAGCCCCGTGTCCTTATCTCTCTTGAAACCGAAGCTAACTTTATAAATTGCGGCCGATTACCCACAACCTGCATGATACAATTATCCATTTTGTCAATTCCTTTCAATCTACAGACATCTAATGAAAACTAATTTCTTCCATTTTATTCAAATATATACGTGATAATCGGCTTCATAACAATCGACATATCTACCTTCTTTTTTGCATAGCTTCTTATATATTCCGCCATTTGTGCTTTGCCAGTTTTATCCGAAAACAGACTCATATAGAATTCCATCACCTGTTGCATATTAACAGCTGTGTCTTCATTCTCCACATGCATATAAAATTTCGGCGAATCTCCCTGAAAAACATCCTCCTTGCAAGCAGATATAATGGGAAGGCCTCTTGACAAATATTCTCTCACTTTAAGTACACTGGATCTTTCCAACTTAATTTTATAAAACCCAAAACTTCCCAGTGCAATATCAGCTTTCGCATATATTTGATTTAAGTCCTCCCCACTCCTATGTCCATAGAATAAAACATAATCTTCAAGTCCATACTGCCTAGTCATCTTTTTATACTTTTTAAGTTCTGAGCCATCACCAACCATATGCAAATATATCTTGATTTTCCTATTTGAATCTCCTGCATAATAATCTTTTAGCCCAGTAATACACCGTTCATATCCATGATGCTTTTGAAAGCTGGCAACTGCAATTAAATTAATTATATCCTCCTGTTTTTCTGAACAGACCTTAGGAACATCATCGACAATAATTCCATTCATAATCCGAATGGTTGGTATTCCATATATCTCCTCATCATCCGAAAATGTAGTAATCCTGTCAACATATTTCTTCAACTGGCTTCGGTAAAATATATCCTTAAAATAAAATGGAAACATTGTAATATTATTTAGTAACTCCCCGTTATAAGGATACGCTGGAATCTCTAAAATGATCTTAGCTAACGGATAACTAACCCGTAAATCCTTTATAAACTTTATAAATCTCCTGTCAAGAGGCGCAAATCGAATATAAATGAAGTCAGGTTTTCCCTCTTTACTGATCATATCCAGTGCATATTCGTACTTTCTACCCATTGATCCAAATGGCATTCTCCATAAAATTGACTTTATAATATTTCCTTTTTCCCTGGGAATAGCTATTTTCTGACAGTTACAGCAGGAGTTTAATACCTTTACCTGATTATCAATCTTTTTGTCAACACCTATAAAATCCGTATTGGTTCTATAACATATATAGTATCCATTTTTTCTGCCAGACATTGTATATCTCCCTTCACTCCTATAAATCACCTGTCAGAATTACAATGCACTACTTTATACAAAGCAAGCGTTCTTTTTTTATTCTTTTAAGACAACTGTATCACATCCAAACCACTCGGCTATTCCTTGATTAGTCCATGAATTAACATCCGGCTCCAACCACATTGACTGTAAAATTCCCATATCAGACGGATAATACTCTATTATCACATCCTGATCCTCTCCTTGCTCCAACAAATCAAATATTTTCCAATGCTCCTCATCAAATTCTCTCATATTTCCGTTAGCCATATTTATATAAATCGCCAAAGGAATAATATCATTTCTTCCATAAATGCCACTAATCATTAACATAATCGTGCTCACGCAAGCTACTGTACCAGTTATCCCATACGCTCTTCCAGACATCTGCCTATTTCGCGAAATACAAGCTATCGCCTGCCCGATGCAGATCGAGCAGATCATTGCTGCCAGAACGATTGCCATATTCTGCAAAAAAACTACCCGAGGTTCCAAATAAATTCTACCGTAAGCAAGCACAACCGGAAAATCTATAACAATCAATCCAATTGCACTATAAACTATAACACCAATCATTTCATATATCTTGTTGCCCGTGTATAAAGTTCCTATAAATACACAGATTACCACAATCAACAATAGTGGAGAGTTTCTGATTAGACTCATGGAGCTAATCTTAATCGCAATGATGGAATTCTTAATTGCATGAAGGATATTCAATTCCGAACCTATAGTTTCATGTCGTATAAAATTCCCCGGTGCAACAGCATTAATGACTGCACCCAACAATGTACACAGAAATGCCGGAAGTATGATCAAGCTCCGTCGGCGTCGGTATTCCCATAGTCCAATTCCCAAAAGCACAACATTGGTCAAAGCAGCTATCTGTAATGTACCACCCGTGGATAATCCGCACAAGAACGCCGCAAGCAAAATATACGTTTTCTTGTTCTCTTCTATTGCTCTAACCACAAATCCAAATCCCGCCAACATAAAAATAAGCGGTACAGTATACATAAAAGCACCGCATATCCAATAAAAGATTTGCTGTACATTATGCCCGATAGTAATAACATATATAATTAGTCCATATGTTACATTAATAAGAATATTATACCCCCCCCCACGCAAAATATGTCGCATAAAGCTATATACACAAAAGTATAATGCTGTAAGGAAAAGTATCGTAATAATAAACAATGTAACTCGCGTCGGGATAATTTGTGCTTTAGTAAAAGTTGAAAAAAGAAAATGGAAAAACCACCCGGTAAATGTTCCCTGATGATTAAAGTATCGGGAAACCATTGCTTCCCAGGCGACGAGCAAAGGTGACATACCTTCCTGCTCCAATTTTCTCACTGTAATGGCACCAAAAAAATCATCTGCTGACGGAACCGCATACCAACATGCCCAGATTAATGGTATAGCCGTAAACAAGACAAACAGAATACTGATCCCAAAAAGTATTCTTTCTTTACTAAATTTTATATTCTTCAACTTTGACACTCCCTTATCCTCCTTCACCTATGCTTGTCCCATTCCTATCCTGTCCGCAATCCAGGTCAAAACACATACTGCAAAATATTGTTCCTTTATAATCAGCTTTGCAAACACTTTACTCTGCAAACCGTATTTATTTACACTGCACCGTCTGATAGCATTTTCCGTCACAGAATCTCTCCTCATTTCACACAGTCTATTTCGAATTATCCGATAGCCTGCTTCTCTATTTCTACATATTTCTTTCTTCATACATAAAAGAACATTAGACAAAAAATACGCCTCTATCTGTTCATCATAAATATAATGATAATTCATTGCAATTCTGTACACTTGCTCCCGTAGCTCTGTAAATTTTTGAAACAATAACTCATCATATCTGCCTATCATGGAATCATTATTGCGCATATAATGATAAGGGTAATATCCTTTAATGCACAAAAGCCCCTCTGCCGACAAAACAGAGGCAAATGTCGTCAAAGCGTCTTCCCCTACACTTATTTTATCACTGAGATAATCAAAATTCTTCAAGAGTAGTTCACGTCTGAATAGTTTTGTCCATCTGGATGCAAGCACCATTCCGGACTCCATGCTTCCGTCAGAAAAATAACTAGGCAATATAAAGCGCATAATATCTCCTCTTGTATAATACCCTTCCTTAAGCTGATTATCTCGATATATAACTGAACCGTCTTCATATTCCATCTTCATCCCATATAAAATGATATCCGTATGAAAACTACGCACTTTCGCCTCCAGAGTCTCAACCATATCAAAGTCAATATAATCATCCGAATCACAAAATATAATATACTCACCAGATGCTTCCGCCACTCCTCTTTTCCATGCGTTCATTAGCCCACTATTCTCCTGATGAAACAACCGAATTCTTACGTCAACAGCAGCGGCAGCTTTACATAATTCATAAGTTTTATCCTGAGAACCATCATCTACCAATATGATCTCAATCTGCTGATAAGTTTGCTGACGAATACTGTCTACACATCTAGAAAGTGTTTTATCGCAATTATAACACGGAACCACCACACTAATCATTAATTCTGATCTCCTATACCGGCATACTGATTATCTCCATCCACTGTGCATTAATTGTCTTTATGTCATATATCTTGCTCCTCTCCCTAGCCTTCTCCGCATAGTGTTTTCTCAAATCCTGCGAACGCAACAATTCCATGATGGCATCTGCCATACTCTCTTCACTACTGTCTAAAGGCTCAAATATCTGTGGCATCTCTTCTGAGCTTTCCTCCGTAAGCATTCCGTACTCTCCCTTTATATATCCGCAAACCTGCTCTGCATACCCAGGTGCAAGCTGCTCCCTCGCTCCGCTTGCCCCATCGGCTGCAACACATGGAATTGCACATGCAAGCGCTTCCAAAAGAGCAACTGACATTCCCTCATACAAAGATGGGAAAGCAAATACCGCACTTTTGGCTATATATGTATCCAAATTGTTGCTGAAACCATAAAAAAGAACAGACTCTTCCATTCGATATTCCTTGACCAATCCTTTAAGATACTCTTCCAATGTTCCATTGCCGAATATTACCAGTCTCGCATCCGGAATATGATTGAGCACTTTTCTGAACGCCCTGATCAAATGCCACTGTCCCTTCTGTTTTTCCAAACGCCCTGCAGTAATTATGGTTCTTTCTCTGGAAAACCATTTTTTCTCTGTTTCAGATATTCTCTGTTCTGCCTTTCTGCTAATATCCTGCATATCAATGGAACAATAAATCACAGTTATCTTGTCCGGCCTAATTTTAAAGTTTTGAATCATGTTGGCTTTCACTTCATCAGATACTGCAACTATTTTATCTGCTTTATTGTATAGCATTCTAATTAATGGACTTACGGCAAGGCGGTAGATCGGTTCATTTTTCTCTGATGCCGACATATTGTTTACTATATTAATAATATTTTTACAATACTTATTTCCACTCAAAATACCCGCTACATTAGCACTGTCCATAAAGCTTATGCATACCTGATACCCTCCACTTTTTTTGAGATATCTCAGATATTTGATCCGCTTTAGAAGTACTTTGATTTGAAAAAGTAAAGACCCCGTCCGAGGCTGCTCTGTAATTCCCAATGATAAAATATTTCCCCGAAAAGGATAATCGATAACTTTATCATTATTAACCATAATATCTATATCCCACTCTTCCGGCAGATGCGTTGTGATATTAGATAATATCTTTTCAGCACCACCTTTATCTAAATATGAAATAACAAATAAAATTTTCATTATATGCCTCAATTACAATCCATAGCCATTTTCAACAGCACATTGCAAAATCTTCCGCAAACGCCATAAGTAATACTTTTGCATCCACCTTGAACGTACATAAGGTGTTTTATTAATCATAATTTCCATACTATGAAACATCAAAACACCTATTTTCTTTTGCTCCCTTACCATCTTCCTGATAATATTCTTCATTTCCCAATATGTCATATGGGTTGGCCTGAGCCACTGATAAAACAGCCAATGATCCGGCAATATTCTGCCTAATATCCCCCAACGTTTCCCATAAATAGTAACTGGAACTTCTTGTACGGCATCATCTGCTTCCGAAGCACTCAATTCATGATACATATCATCATCAGATATCAGATAAGGCACATTTATTCCCCGGCTATGGTCTGGTCCCCCTTTGCTCATCCAGTTAATTCCTGGAGTAACTGAACTGTCAAACTGATACCCCAGTTCTTTTAATGTACGAATAGTCACCATATCCGCACCAAATCGAGCCGCCCTATACCACACTGGTCTGACTCCCAATTTCTGTATAATTAAATCCGTTAGATTCTTCAATTTCTCCCGTTCTGTCGCATCCGAGCAGTCATAACACGGAAATTGAGGCTTCACCTTATCCATTTCCTCTCCCCATGCACTGTCGGGTTCAATATATTCCGGATGGAGATGTGCGCCGATCACTGCTCCCTTATTGATCTCTGCTCTCAGTACTTGAATACATTGCTCATTATACAATACCTCAGGTGATACAAAATATATAGGATGTACATCATACTTGTTCCATATAGGGCGAAGTAAATGCACAATTCCTTCTGTTATCGAAGTATACTCCGGTGGATACTTCTTGACCCAATGTATGTCACTATCCATTTCTGTATCTAATGTTACAAATATTCTGCACATATAGCATCACCGCAATTTGTCACTTTATCATCCTTTCGATTTATAAATACGATACTTCTCCGTCTTCCCCTCAACATCGTATATAGAATCAAACAATCCACTTTCCATTATGATGCGGTGGCAAAGCGGAATCTTATAAATAATATATATTGTTCTATGCTTTCGCTCTAGGCTTTCTCTAATTCTCATCATAACTTCCTTCATAACACATTCTCGAAAAGGAGCGAACATATAAATCATGTTATACTCATCATACTCTGTAAAACATGCCGCATCTTCACAATATACAACACATTTACTTAATTTGTCTTTTCTTATATTATCCTGTGCTATTTCGACCAAATACGTAGAAAATTCAACCCCACCAATTTTCCCGAAGGGAAATCTGCTGAAATATTTAAGCATATATCCTTTTCCACACCCAAGATCTATAATACAGTCTGTACTCTGTATTCCAATCGATTCTAATATTTGTTTCAAAATCTTTGTATCACGTGTCGCCTGATAAACTAAGGAAACTTTCGGGTCAAGTCCCGTTTTGTTATATCCTGCATTCTTTATATAGTCAACTCCTCTTAGCTTATCTATAATTACCCATAAACAGTATTTAACAGAATACCAAAATCTCTTATCTCTAAAAACTTTATATATTTCTACTATAAGTCCTTTTATCCCTTCAAAATACACCTCTATCTACCTCAATAAATTTTTTTCATATAAAAAATTAGTAAATGCATTAATATCACCCTTAAAGAATAATCGGACACCCTCCTTAAACATCCAATACAATCCACGGTATAATCCTCTTACCTTAAAATACGTATAGCTGTCTACTAATTCACCTCCAAACTTCTTCTTAAACCGAAAATGCCTGTAATAATAAGATTCTTTGTCATCCGTAGGAATACAGCCTCCAAAGTCAAAATATTGATACCCTAGCTTATGATAAATCTGCATAACGCTCCATAAAATGAGTTCATTTGCATTAAGTTTATGAAGGGTTGCCCCATACTTGTATCTGACCAGCCGTTGATCTGCTGACTCAAGAAATGCACATGCTCCTAAATATTCCCCATCTTTGGAAAGTGCATAATAGCAGGATAAAAAATCCAGTTCCTCTTCTCGCAACACTGGTATGCCTCTTTTTTCACAAAATGACCGCTGGAACTCCATATATTTACTCCGTTCTTCTGAAGTTACAATTTTATAAACCTTAACTCCGTCACGGATTGCCCTATTAATAGCATACCGAGCTGATTTATATTCAAATTTTGAGAAAATACCTTCTACTTCTTCACTGATATCCAACACGAAAGTCTTCGCAGTCAACCGAAAGTCATACTTTTCCCGATCTAATATATCATTTGTATGAAGTGTACATACATTATATTGACATTCTAAATATTTAGCTGTATCGAACCATATATCGTGTATTTGAACAAACAGAATCTTTTTAACTCTTTCCATATGGTCCTCACTTATTTTTGTTCTGTATTCTCCACAATTTCCTTAATATTATAAGGCATGTCCACATGGGTTCCAAAGTATATCTTCATCATAATTTCACTCATTAATCCAAAGATAAACATCAGCACCCCCATAATCAAAAAAAACACTGTCAATATAGGGGGCATAATATTGTTTGACATCTTATATCCCAATAAAAACAGGGCCGCGGACCAAAGTCCACACAATCCCCCTAACAGACAAAACAAAATGCCAAATGCTCCAAGTATATGCAACGGTCTGGATGCATACTTATTCCAGAACCAAATGGATATCATATCCACAAACCCTTTGATCGTCCTATGCCAGTTATATTTTGTCCGGCCAGACGTTCTGGGGCGGTGATTGACCACCATTTCTCCAACCTTGAATCCCTTAATCTGAAGAATCGCCGGAATAAAGCGATGTTGCTCTCCATATAAATTAATTCCTTTGAAACATTCTCTTCGATAAACTTTCAAAGAGCATCCACTGTCATGAATACCATCATGAACGAGAAGATATCGCAGTGCATTGGCGCTCCTGGAAATAAATCTTTTCATAAAAGTATCCTTGCGATTCTTGCGCCATCCTGAAACCACATCATAGTCTTTTTCTAATAAATAGTCCAGCATTTTGGGTATATCTGCAGGATCATTCTGCCCGTCACCGTCAAGCGTTGCAATGAACTCTTTCGTAGCCGCTTTAATGCCTGCGTCCATCGCTGCAGTCTGTCCAAAATTTCTGCGGAAGCAAATATATTTAAGCGGCTTTAAATCCCTACAAATCAAGTCTGTTCTATCATAAGAACCATCATTAATAAAGATAATCTCGTAATCGTATCCTGCTTGCTCACAAATCTTTTTTATTTCAAGATGAAGCTTTTCTATATTTCCCTCTTCGTTATAGACTGGCACTACAACTGATAAACCAATCATGCTTTTGTCATCCTTGCTATACTATAAAACTGTTTTGCTACAATAAGTTTTGTGCTTGATACTATATTATACCCCCCCTATAAAATATTTCAAGACTTTGACTTAAATACACCAAATTTGCAGTCTCCATAATCAACCCTCAATTTTTCATTTCTCTCCTCCTGCTAGTTTTTTCCATACTTCTGAATCATTACTGTAAAACAGCTCAATCCTCTCAACATTACTTAAATTGATCGCGACAGAGGATTTCAGTTTTTCAGAATCAGAGTTAAATATCTCCTTGCCCGTTTCTTTATTAATTCTGTGATACTCTATTAAAACAATCCATGAATCCAATCCCTTTTCTTCCCTACTGCAGAACTGACCTCTATAATAAATCTCTGCGGATTTTATATATATATTCATCTGTGGCGGTTCATTGTAGCTAATTATTTCATCAAAAATATCATCATTTATCGACTTATGATTTATCCAGCTTAACAACTCACTCACGAATCCGCCTCCCTTAAATTTCGTACATAAAAAAGCTAAAACCGCTCCAGTTGCAGCATATACTATTATCTTCTCCCCCTCACTTGGCACAAAATCCTGCAATATATATGTATGAACTACAGTATACCCATTTTTAATCAAAAGACTGATAAACAAACTCCATATTGTCACCAGAGAAATATTTATTTGTTTTCCATTTAGGGAATAATATACACACATATAAATAAACCCGCTCAAAAACAGTTCCGACAAGTCCTCGACCATATACACAAGCTCATGCAGTGTCATCTTGATTTCCTCCTGGTAAATATTTTAAAATACTATTCAAATTTTCACTATTATACCCCATTGAAAAGCAAAATACTATCACGCTTAAGTAGATTCAGAAAAATATAGCCAAAAAAACAAGTCAATATTTAGATAAATTGACAATATTTAAAGTCAATCGCATTTTACGAAATAACTATTAATATACAAAATCCCGATTTTCTACGTTCATAATATACTATATTATTAAATAGACACAATCTTCCAGTATTTTACAGGACATTACAGACATTCTACTAAAAATATGATATTATGTATACTGATATTAGATATGGCCAAGTTACATTATAAACATTGATTTTAAGCAATATTTGCAAACCATAAAATATACATTCATATGCAAAAGGACAACCAGAATTTATTTCAAAAGTCAAATAAATTGGGCGATTGCATTGCTCTGTCCTGCTAAGTGATTTATTCTTAGTAGTCTTCTTGATGAGACATTAAGCAGGAGCATGATTTTATGACTAAAACAGCAAAGCCAACGAAAAAACCAAAGATGGAATCTCTTGATTGGATTATAACGATCATCTCATTACTATTCGGATTTGCTCTGGCACTGTTTACATTCTGGGGATTGATTATTTCTAAAGCAGTATTTTTACTAGCCCTAGTTTGTACTACCGGATTGATGGTTTTAAGTTTTCATTTTTATTTACAAAGTGAGCGCAAAATAAAAAAATACCAAAAAGAACTTAAAAAAGGCAACTTAAAAAGGGCAAAACTAAAATTCAAAATACAATCTTTTCTTTCTACTTTATTATGTTCATTTGGCGTATGCTGTACCTTTGCAATAATATTGCTTATTGCTATTATGCTTCGGAATCACTGTAGCATTTTCAGTTCTCATACGGCATATGAAATCATGAAAGAAAAAGCTGACGGGAATGTAAGTTTCAATTCACTGAAATATTTATTTACAGAAGAGGTTGCTTCCGGGAGTTCTAATATTCCGGATGATACCACATATTCCCAGGACACCGCAGTTCCCACAGAGGAGGCTGCTGGCAACACACCCACGGAATCTACAGATACATCTTATGACAGTAATCTCCCGGCTTCTGCAGCCGATGACAGCGATTCGGAGGTTCTTGCAACTGATAGCAACAATCCGGAGATTTCTTCAACTGATAGCAACGGTTCGAAGGCTCCTGTATTCAGTTCTTCCGATGAATCAGTCGATGATGCCGTATCTCCTGCTGAATCCGAATCTTTCATTTTAGACCCATATGACTTCAGCCCCTTATGCATATTCAAGCCATATGCATTTGAAGACACTATCACCCGTCAAGATTTGGAAAATATACGCACCATGTACAATACATTCATGGACTCCAAAGATTATAACAATATGCTGAATATTCCCGAAGATGATTATGGTAACTATTCTGATATTATCCAGGAAATAGAGGCCTTCGATGAACGGGCAAAATCTAACAGTGATATAATAACATCGGAAGAACTGTATCAGAATGTCCAAAACCGACTTTTCTGCTATGGACAAAACAACAATATAAAAAACTTAGAGCAAGCTGCCATATCTGCAGAAGGGGCTGTGGAAAAAGAAGTGATTTCCGTCTCCGGCAGTTATAATAACTATATTAAATATGCGAAAACCGGCGCTATTATTTTTCTCTGCGTATCGGATTCTGAACAGACAGAATATGAAAGCGGCACAGCTGCGGATGTCCGATATCGAGGTGCAAAGTTACTCTATAAGCCATCGGCTAATTTATTGAAAATAGAATCTGAAGAGAGGTACTATTCTTTATGCAGCGCATATGTTGTTTCTCAGGATGCATTCTCAAGCAGTACTCCCGAATGCAATTATGCAGTCGCTATAGCATATTATCACTTGAAAATATGCTCAGATCTTGTGGATTATATAGAACCCGGGGAATTCCGGGATGAAATCTGCCGAGAAGCTTTAGGTGTACATACAGAATATAAAAGAAGGCTGGAAAATTCTAACATATCACTCTACCAGGATTTTGAAAAGGATGCAGCGGAAATTCTTATAAAAATAGAAATGCTGTTGGGATATAGTACTGTAGACCAGGCCGAAGAGCAAACATTGTCTAAATAGGGTAAATGACAAATAATCGGCGTCTTATAAGTTGTCTCCTATTTTAGTAGTATTTTTTGAAGCACTATCAGGCAGGAGGCTTTCTTTATGGATCCAAGAGTAATGGAACTTCGGATAAAGCAATGGATACCTATCATTGAAGAACAGTCAAAGAGCGGGTTAAACAAAACGAAATGGTTTGTCATGCATGACGTTGACCGCACCACTTTTTTTCGGTGGCAGAAACGGGTCAGGGCATATCTCCTTGATATGATATCGCACTGTTGCTACATTCGTCTCCCACAACCATCCGAAAATACCTTGTCATTCCAGAGGATGAGATTCCGGAGGACAGGGCCACCTCCCGGGAACGGCAGCACCAACTGGCATTACAGCAGAAACAGCAGGAAGTCGATGAAGCCAGGAGGCTGACACGGGATGGACATCCAGTCGAGCAGATCTCGGTTATATGCACCATACATGCAAGACCATACAGAATTACCTGAACCCTGGTTATCGCGTTACAGATGGACATTACAATGCACGGATCCTTGGCAAACTGGCTCCCTACGAGAAAGATGTCATAGAACTCCGGAGCCAGGGGCTTACATATCCCCAGATCCATAAGATTTTTTGTGAAAAAGGATATACAGGAAGTGTTGCATCCCTTAGGATGTTCATGCAAAAAGAAAGATCCAGAATGCGAGAGCAGGGAGAACAGGACAAGCCCCAGTCTGAATTCATCCAGAGGAAATCCCTTTGCCAGCTGATTTATAAGAAACTGGAAGAAGTCGCAACGATCACTGCTGGCCAGTATGAACAGGCATTGGAGACGTATCCCTTGCTAAGTGCTCTTTATTCCCTAGTGAAAGAATTTCACACTGCAATATTTTCCAAAAGACTCGAGAAATTGGACGCATGGATAGAGTCTGCCAAAAAGTACGGTATACCTGAATTACAGTCACTCGTGGAAGGAATATTGAAAGATTCAACAGCTATCAAGAATGGAATTATCTATCCCTATAACAATGGCTTAGCAGGAGGAAGCGTGAATAAAATCAAGGTAATAAAACGGATTATGTATGGCAGGAACAGCTTTGAACTGTTAAAAGCCAAAGTACTGTTCCATGAACTTTTTTACGTTGAATTCAACTAACAGCGGAAAGAGCCGGTAGATAGTCAAGCACCGTTCAGCAACTGCTCCATAAAACGTTCTCTATACCGTTCCCATCTGTTATACGATATTTCTTTCAGCAAAAACTTTTCTTTCAATTGTTCAAACAATTTATTCAACGATGCTCTACAATCTCCATTCAAATCCAGCGCGATTTTCCGAGGATCTATCGCTCCCTTTATCTCTTGAAATGTAAACCCCGGCTGTAGTACAGTCAGGTAATCGCTCCTTAGAATCCATGCCGCTCCCATCTCATTCAAGCAGGCTACGCTTTGATAATAAGCCTCTGACAGAAAAAAAATCACATATACCTTATTTCCCAGAAATTCATTTCGCAAATATTCATAAATATCTGCTCCAAACGGAATTCCATATTCCGAAAGGGAACTAAAAAAAATTTGTTCCGGATCGACACCAATCCCTTCCAATAGTTCTACAAAAGCAGTCACCAATTTCTTGTCTATACTTGCATGACTTATAAAAATCTTATATTTTTCTGAGTTTTCGTTATTTAGCTCCTGAACAAAACTATAACTCATTCCATTACCTCCACCAATGTATGATTAATCCATCCCTGTGTTCCATCCTCCAACTCAATTCGAATCCATCTCCCATCCTCTGATAATTCCAGTTGCTTCATTGTTACTTGCCCAGAAACGGTAGTTATTCTACCTGAATTTTTATCCGGCTCTTCCCGAATATTGGATCCATCCCAGCCTTTTTCACCCAACTGAAGCCAGATCTCGGTATGATTTTCCTCCATCGCTTGCTCAGCTTCCTCAATTAATCCTGTTTCTAAAACTTCTTCCATTGATTCTGGCTTCCAAAAGGGATCATATGACCGTGCTGCTTCAAGCGATTTGTATTCTATATTGTAATAAGCAAAACTAATATTCGATATCCCTGGCAGATAAAATTTCGTATGGCGAGGCAATATTATGGAAGCAGTCAGAAGCAAATAAATTATCATTCCCCAGAAAAAGGAGTACTTTTTTCCTCCATCTTTCAATATCTGACACGACTGTTCCGTCTTGTCATATTTTTTTTTGCTCTTTTCGCAAAACAAATTCTGCCGTTCCCGAATCTTTCTTCCCCCATCCGATTGTTTTATAGCAACCAAAGTATCATAATAAAAATTGGAAAGCAATAAATACCCTGCAATATGCAATTTCATTGAGAGCTTATATAATCCGCTCCTCCACATTTTATAGGTAAATCTCAATATCAGAAATAATATGATTGATAATACTCCCGCTGAAATCAATACTCTCTGATTCGGTCCCAAATCCTGTATTTGCGCCCAATACCGATAATATATGGTCATTCCGGATTCTCCTCTTCATAAAATGGTGCATATATTTCTGATTCTTTTTCTTCCAAAGATGTTTGGCTTGTACCACTCAGTTTCGGAAGCAAATCCTTCATTGCTTTCTGTCCATCCAATTCTGATAACATACCCTTTTCCATTAAATAATTTAAAAGCTCGACCTGCTTCGTAACTTCCTCAACTGCATCGTTTATTTCATTTTTTCTCAATTGTCTGCGGACATCCGCAATGTCAGAAGCCGGTCTCTTACCTTCTAAGATTTCAATCAGCGCCCCTGTATCGTCTTCCAAATTCTTTCCAATCTCTCCGGCAGCCTCCTGTTTCTTAATTAAAAGCTCTTTCCGACGTTTCGTATCTAATAAGTCCTTTAAATGATCTCGCGTTTCTGAATCATAATCTACAGAAACATTCTTGATACGTACCTCAATCCCGCCTAATTGAAGCCCATTTCTCAAATGTTCGTTAAGCTGCTTCTTCAATAGGAGATCGTCAAGAATATCACATGTATCAGCAATTTCCGCCACGACCTCCTCCAAATTCTGCTTCACATACTCAGTCAAATCTATAACCCAATCCCGATAAATGATCTCTGGCTTTATTACACGAACATCCGTTTTTAAAGCAACAATAAATTTTGATATATGATCTTTCGCTTTTGCTTCAATCTTTACATCAACTATATGTGATGATATATCAACAACCGTCTGCCAACCACAATGTTTATTCCGAACATCACGAATTGCCGGATTATAATCTACCGTAATCGTAAACAATGGTGTCGTCCTCTCTTGAGCACTTAAAAATATCACCTTATCTTCCTCTGCAACAGGGCATTTTGTAAAATACCCTGATGTAAATTCTTTGCTCTCTAAAATTAAATTGTATGTATTCTCCACTTGTCACCTTACCTCCAATTCTTTTTTCCTATGTATAAGAGTTTCTTGAAGTTCCCTGTATAATTGTTGCTTTATAGCCATATTATCGCATCCAGACTTACGCTTCAAATACACTGTCATATTTTCGAAATCCGCTTTTTGTCCGGTAAAGGCCAACATTATAACAAAACTTTTTAAATTAGGTTTATCAAGTACTAAAGGAAAACTGTTAATATATCTATCCAAAATACTTTGCAGTAATCGACGATACTCAAAATCTCTCCAAATCATACGCATCATTGGCATTTGCTTCCTTATGCAATCTTTTTCTTCCAGCACCTGAATAAACATTAACGTTTCTCTTTTTTCACAAGCGAAACAATTTTCTGCAAATAGCATAGCTAAAAATTGCAGGCATATCTGCTCTTTCTCAGTCCTGCTTTCCGCTTTAGTATAAAGCTCTGCCAACACATCATACAAGATATTACATAATACCGGATTCTGATGTGCTGTTAAAATCAAAAAACCAGCCCACTTCTGCTCAATAGCAAAAATTTCAATCTTTCTTTTCAAACATTTCTTTAGCTTATCTTGTTCTACCATATTTTTATCTGAAAGATAACAAACCAACGAAACAAGCCATGACTGATATTGTCCCTGATCCAGCCAATGATGAAGCAAATGCTTTATATTATCATGATATCGCTTTTCTTTCCATGCATATTCCATGATTCTTTTCATACAATAAATCTGAGATTCCGAATAAAACTTATTCTCCGAAACCACTACTTTTTCATATATAAAGGCAAAGTCTATCTGTGCAAAATCCGCCAAGCCTATCCCTGCTAATACTGCTTCCGGATATCGCTTTCCTTCATTTACTTCTACTAACCACTGAATAAGAGGGGCCCTTAAACTCATATAGTTTTTCCAGAAAATTTCTCTAAGTTTCCGTATATCATTTGCGGTGTATCCGATTGCCCCTTGCGTCATCTTTCCAGCTTGTGTGCGCTTTATTATTCCCATCTCCTCCACTCTAAGCAAACAGCACACCTTGGAAAAGGGCATATCTGTATCTTCTATGGGTTCTTCCTCATTCCAACCAATACATCGCTTTATTTGCTCTATATAGCGATTTAAATTGTTTGTTTCAATAACTCGAACACCAAGCAGCATCAAAAAATATAACTTCAAACAACTGTTTCTTTTATTGTGCATAAATAACAGGAAGTCTTCTTCCTGCGTCAAACAATAAAACTGCTCAGCTTTCGATTTTTCCTTTTCTTCATATTGCATATTTGAAAAAAAACTACTGCCCTGAATTTTATCAGCATATACAATATTAAGACTCTGACCATCATATTCACGAATTATATCTTTGAGATTCTGTAAAGTTTCTTCACTCGGAGTATTTATCCTTTTTAACCTCTCATGAACAGAACCTTCGAAACCCAAATTCTCTTCCGTTGCTTCCATATCCCTATTTTCCTGAGCATTTTTTTCTTCCATTGTTCTCTAATACTGATCCTTTCAAATATTGTTCTCTGATACCAATATTTTATAGTCTTCAAAAGAATTTACTGTTTTTTATCACATCCGCAATTACTATATTTTGCGAATGATAATAATCCTCAAATTCTTTCTGTTGAGGATAGAAAAAATCCTCTATCTGCATGGCCAGCTCTGCGGCACAAGCCACACTTCCATCTAAGCAACTGACTTGCATTTTATACTTCGGAAGCAATTTCCCTCCACATTCAATAACCAAAAAACTTCGATCTCTATTTAGTTCCTTCTGCCGTATCTGCGCCCGAAGAGCCTGTAGAAATAATGTTTCATTCAAACACCCTGGCGTTACAAGAAGAACTGTATGCTCACACTGATTTCTAATGAAATTATATAAATCTATCGCATTTTCATCTTCATCCACGGTCACTTTCCTGGTCCAAACACTGATGCGATAGCCATCTGATTGCAACAGCTTACCAAGTGTATTCTGAACACGTTCCATATTGTTATCAAAGTAAAGAAATCCAATCTGATATGAAAATCTGTGTAACATTATGGCATCATCCCCCAAAATAAAATATCCCTATATCAATATTGATTTTCCCATGTTCTCTCTATTCTGAGTCTCTTGAAGCAGATACTCTCCCCGTAGATATACCCGCCTCTCATCAATGAATTAATAGAATTGTAAAAATCACATTCAAAGTAGTTTGTCCTTTATATACACTGCTACTTTGTATCTGATACTTTTCTTAAGAATTATAGCATATTTGGCAACTAATTGACATATGTTTTTTAAAGCAATCAAGAAAATATAATAATACTTAATTACGTTTCACTTTGCTCTGCTCTTTTCTACCTGTTGCGCCATTGCAGAAAATAACTCATAATCCGTATAAAAATCATAAACCCCCCTCAAATCCCCAGGCTTTTCTTTCCGGAGTTCCTTTTTGACTTTGTTATATGCGTCACTCTCTACGTAATCCTCCACCACATACGTCATTGCCTGATTTGATAAAAATTCCTCTTCATAATAATGACGTATATCATTATACTTCGCAAAAAGTTCTGTCTCTGTAACGCGCCTGATCCTCAGCCAGAAATAATCCGCAATCAGATCTCTGGTGATATTATCTGTAACACCACAATACTGCCCAATTTCTTCTGCCAGTCGATTCGCGATGTTGACTGCTTCGTCTCGCTCATACAGATAAGCTGCCGCCCTAATCCTGTCGAGATTTGCTCCAATAACTGATAGAAAATAGTAAAACTGCAAATTCTCCTTCCATTTTTCTTTTATATTACTCCATAGTTTTCTCCTGCTCCCATAGCTCCACCCCTCTTTCTTACACACTTCCTGAAGTAATGATGTCGCCACCATCCGATAAGAGTTACTCTCCCATCGCTGAGAAATTTTCTCTATTCTATGAAGAATATATTTTTCCTGATTCTTACAATTCTTACCGCTTCCTCTGATCGTTAACAAATCTCTTTTTTGCCAAATATCATCGGCATTTTTATCCTTTTTCATCTGTATATATCGTAAGTATTCTTCAAGGCACTTGACCTTAATAGATATAGGGTTACTGGTCAGAAACGTGTCCAAGTAAACTTTCGGAAGCAATATCTGTCCTTCCAGCATCCGCTTGATCTCATATATACCATCCGCTCGCTGTTGGGCAAACCGAGGATTATACACCGATAACTGCAATAAAGAAACCAAATTATATCCCATATTGATCTTTATCCTGCCGCTATCATCTATGGGGTCTCCCGACCTTGTAATCTCCAAAGCGTCACATGCAGATATGTTCGTTAACTTTCTATACGGAAATTGTGTCCTGCGCACGCCGGACACTCCGCACGCACAGGAATAACGAATATGGGGAAATTCTTTGGTGCCATGTTCATAATCTCTGTTAATTGGCATGTGGCACTGTGGGCAGATCAAAAAATTACTTCTTTTGCTAACATCAAAATATACACGTCCCCATTCTTGAAGATCGTCACATAAACGGAATAAATAAGATATGGGATTTTCATCAAACATATTTCTATAGCGCAGCTCTTTGTCACCTGTCATATATTGATATTTTAAAGTATGATTGTATACTACAACCGCCGAAAGCTCTATCACCATTTTTTTGATAGGCTCCAAATGGTAAATGGCGCCTGTTTCATAATATTTGCTCAATAAGATCACTGCTGAAATAGCTCCATGATCCTTCTTATCCCGAATACGCTTTGCAATTTCCTTTGCCCCTGTTGTCCGATAAAGTAGACTATTCTGCAATATTTCTTCCAAATGTGGCATGGCATCATTTAAATGCAGAAAAGCCTCCGATATCGGCAGAAAAGAATGTAACTCCTTCGTAGAACGGAGCATAAATGCTACCGGATAGCCGATATCATGAATCAATGCGGCAACAATGGAAACCGCCTTGATCAAATAACGATAATAATATTCCTGTCTTCTCTTTTTAACTTCATCATGAGATTTATTGCCACATCCATATTGCGTCAACTGTTTAAACACTGCTATTTCCTGATGCTTTACACTTTGCAGCTGCTCTTCTATACTGGACTTCATTTGGTTGGCTATTGTTGTCGAATTATTCTTATAGGACTGAATACAATACTCCATATAACCAAACTCATCCAGCAAAACCAACATCTCATACATATTCTTGATCTGATGTATATAATGATCTCTATATTTAGTATAGTCATGCCTGTCCAGACTGTACTCCAAATGCATCATCCATTCGAAATAGAAGTAGGACGATTCAAATAGCTGATCTACCCCATCTATGCCTACAAAATCGCCAATAAATTTTTCAAAGGCAAGCTGCAATATTCCCAAATGATCCTTTGTCTCATCATCGTATACTTTCCGCACTGTCAGATAAGCCTCTTGAGCCATTTTACCATTCCACACCCTGCCCTTCTTATTATGCTGCTTTTCCAGGGAAACAATCTGCTCCATCAACTTTACCGGTATAACATCCATATCCCAATAGTATTTCTGCTTTAGCACATCATACGACTGCATATACAATTCCATATTTTCTGTATCTAATTTTGCCATGACTTTTCTCCTTGTATACTGTAAGCAAATCCCCTTTTTTCAATATCCCGGCAAAAGCCATAATACTCTTCTTGAAATTTACTCAATAAAAGATCCAATTTAATATTTTTATCAAAAAATCGTTGATGGATCATATCTCGAAATTGATTGAGCTGATCTCGGTACTCATCCTTTAAGCTAAATTCTCCACTCCTTATCTCGCTCAGAACAATATGTATGTTTTCCTCATGCTTATACCGACGTAATCTTTCACAGGTATCCAGCACACTCTCCAGCGTTGCATCCATATGTCCCCGATCACTTGTTGTCAGTACGTATAAATGAATTTCCAGCTCATCTTTTTCTTCTTTTCTTTTCTGCGCAAGTTCCCGAATTGTTTCCAACAATGCGCTGGAATACGCATCGTCTCCTGGAGGCATATCAATCACAATATGTTTATAGTTCGATTGCCTATCAGACTTTTTACCAGCAGCCTTCGTTTGAGTCTTTCCCCTCTCACACAATCGCATCAACATCGTGCGCATCAGATAAGTAAAACGTCCAATCTCTATCGTAGGCAAACCACTTCCGTAATTAAACAACCGCTTATCTGATACCGTCCCTGATGAGAAAATAAAGTCAATTATCCCATTTATGCATTCTCGCCCGTCTACTGCAGTTCCCGCTGGGCCTCCTCCAATCTTTTCCTCATTATATACATATCCATGTACGATCATCTTCTCCATTCCCTGAATATCTTCGCGCAGGTAATCATTAATCGTATATGGAACAAACTCCTTCCCATAACATAAACTATTCTGCGTAGACAAGGGACTTTCGTCAAATAATGTCGGATTTTTTTCTGCCAGCCTGTCTATTGTGTTAAGACTATGCACCGATTTGAATTGCACTTCATCTTTACTATAGAACAACGTCCGGGATGCTGTCCCTCTAAAGTCCGCATCAATCCACAGTACCTCTGCCCGCTTATTGCTTAAATCCCTCATGCGCATACCATAAGCAACCTCTAGGGACTTAAAAAGGGAAAATGCGGTCTTCCCGCATCCCCCTTTTACCGAACTTACAATATGGATTTGTATCTTATCATTGGTACTCATCACATTTCTCCCTTCGTCTTTTTCGTAAGCAGATAAAGCGGGCTTTCAATACAATTTGCTCCTATACAATATTCATTGATCTTATCCAAAAGGAGTAAAAAAGTTTCCTCATTGACATCCGAACAGTACCTATGGCGAAATTCATACTTAAGGATACTGAGGCGTTTCTCCATGTCTCTGACCAGTACCTGATCCAGACCCTGTATCGCCGAATAAATCGTTCGTCTGGCACGGAACAGGGAATCATCAGTCTCCTGCTTTGGCAGCGTTATCCCCTCATAAACCGTTGCATCTAAATCAACAAGTGTCCTCTTCTTCATCAAGTACGCATAAAAAATACCTTTAGCCGAATCAGCACGTGCCACCATGGCCGCTGTTAACAAATTATACAGATAGTTTTGTACATAAGCAAATTCCCGTTCCGACGTGCATATCTTCAAGTAATCCTGTACAAAACTTTTCAGTATGTCCGTCTTGGCAGCTTCCGTTGTCGGGCACTGCAGATAACATTGTAATTTCGGCTTTGATCCTTCCTTTTCCCGGACGGTTATATGCAAAATCGCTCCCTTCAATATATTTATTTGCTCACAAATCGTAGAAATATCTGTAGTGTAATCATTTAATAACGCAGCCCTAAACTCGCTTCCAATACTTTTAACCAATTTCCACAGGTCTATGGATGCAAGTACCTCTACCTCATCCAGCATCTTTTCAATTACCACGCTAACATCATGACTGCCCGCAACCGTTCCTTTCTTCTCTATGACTCTGTAGACAAACAGTTGTTTTCCATCATATCTCTCATCATTACAGACACTCTGTATCGGAAGTCTGATATTACCAATGGTCTTGCCTCTGCTGATATAAAGATATACATCGCATGCAGCATGCACCGCCTGCATGATCATACTGAAAAGATTACTGTCAAATCCCAGTTTACTTGTATACTCCCTGCCATATCCATTTAACCAGAGCCCGGTTCTATTATATATTTGGCTACAGTAGTAATGCCTCTTTGTTTCTTTCTCGTCCTCGGTAAGTTCCCGGGCAAGTTCGCGTTCTAGCTCCTTCTGACACCATACAACATAATCGGCCGCACCCTTTTCCAACAACCCTTTTACCAACTGCCGCTGTCTGTAAAAATAACTCTCATCCAAAAAAAGCACGATCTGAAAATTAGCAAACAGCTCCTTCATATCTGATAAAGAAGCAAGATTATAAATTTTTTTAGTATTTTCAATATTATCCTGTCTCTCAAAAATATATTTTTCCCTGTGAGGTACCTGCTTCAATTGCGTCAATGTGACTCGTGGATATACCTTTTTACCATTTTGCAAAAGGACTGGATTATCACGATAGTAAGCGGTCAAGATTTCTCCATCCGTAACAGTACCCATATATGCTATGCGGACATCCGGTGTCTCATTATCACCCTTGCAGTTCCTGATGATCCATGATCTTGTTTTTTCAATCAGCCTAGTCGAACTGACAGGCGTCAATGTACCTACATCCGCCCATGGAATTGCCTGTCTATAGCCATCTTTGCGCACACTAAAATAAGCCTGCCCGGTTCCATATACATAAAAATTCTCATTTATCCGCAAATAATCTTGCAAAACAGCCTTCTTGATCTTCCATTCAATACTGTTATCGACCGCCGCATTAAATCGGTCTCGAAGCCTCTGGGCATTCCTGTCATTTAAATATACCATCGGGTGACAAGGTGCCATAATATAAATGTTATGGTCATTAATCCTGCAGGACTTCACTGTCAACCACTGCTCCAGCTGTTCCCGCCTTGATTCTCCAAATGCCGATTCTTTTGATGACTTCTCAACCCAAGATACAATGTCTGAAAAATATGCCTCTATATTTTTCCAACTCTCACCCTGTTCTGCCCAAGTAGGGAATTTAGCATATGGCTTGCTGATCAAATGACCCGAACGGAATTCGTCTTCTGAATCCGCTTCGTAAGATTTGCTTTTTTTCTGGCACATTTCCGCCAAGACACTGTGCAATTTGTTGTTCAAATACTCTTTTTCGCTTTTGTAATTAAGCAGCGCGTTCACTTCCGCCATATTATCCCCCTCGCCTTTGGGCGAAACATCCAATCATTGAATTCGCACTCATAATATTATAATATATTATGAGTATAATTACTATATGAATTCATAAAATCTTTGAAATTTTATAGATCCACATTTTAACCTTAATCTTATTTAAAAATATGTCGTGTGTACATCTATTTCTTTCTGTAAAAAGCAGCAATATTATTCCCTAAGTACACTTTCTCACATATTCTATATTTTAAAGCTATCTTCTCCCCCTTCACTGTATAACACCAATTTGCATCGCCCCCACTATACGTCAAAAGTTTACATAATTTTAAATTTAATTTATCAGCAGCCATCTTAAACGTTTTTGGTGCAAATCCACATACATGCGTTGGAGGATATAAGTCACGACAAAATCTGTCATCACGTACTGTATTTCCATTTATAAGATGATCGATATTTTCATTATTTGGTGTTTCAATGCAAAGTATACCTCCTGCATTTACATATCTAAGAATATAGTTTAAATATTCCATGGGCGATTCAATATGCTCAATAACATGCCTACATAGAACAAAATCAAATGTATTAGATGGCATGTCATCATAATTATAAACCTTCAGATTTTCTTTCTGCGCCCTTTTGATTTTCGGTCCAGCTACTTCAATCCCATATCCATCTTTTGTGTTCATCAGTTCATTATATGCCTGCACAAATATCCCTTCTGAACATCCAAGGTCTAAAAACGAACCTGGCCAAATACGTAACAAATTGAATTTGTACATTAAAATATTTTTAGCCTCATCTACCAATCCCTCCCTATTATCTAAATCCGCATCAAAAGTCTCGTACTCATCATAATTAAACTTTTCTTCCACGTAATTCGAAGATGTCGAAAACCAATGACATTTATCACATCTCCAATACGTATAGCTCTCACCTTTTGCAAAAACTTTCATTTCTCTAGCACATATCTCACATTGCTTACCCATACAAATAATCTTCCTCATCTGTGTACATAATCTTAAGTTAACTCATTGTGCTACTTAAATAACTAATATCACATACTTTGCTTAAACACTGAAAAAGCCAAAAAAGTCCCTATGAATTTCCGGAAAATTTTTTAGAATATTAGTTGTTTGATTTTTCCTATGTCACAGGAGTCCAGGAATATGCTGTTGAATGCCATGCACAGGTTATGTCCTAAGACTTTGTTCTGAAGCCGGGTACATAATCCCTGGAAACTTTTTGCCAGCACTCTTTCCGCATTCAGTTGTTCGCTTAGCTGCGAGAATACCGTTTCCACCCTCCTCTTGAAGCGGAAAATCAACCGCCGTATTTCTGTGGGCCAGTTCTTTTTATAATTGGAAGGCTTTAAGGACATTAAGCAGATCCCTTTGTTTTGCATGTCGGCAGACAGGGTTTCTCCCGTGTATCCTTTATCCCCAAGGATTACCAGATTAAAGTGATTTTCCGCAAGGTCCCGGAGCCCTTCCCTGTCATCCACGGATGCCGGATTGATCTCAAATGCTGAAATATAACCCTCCAGTGTAATCAGGGCATGGACTTTGAAACCAAAATAAGTTTCCTTTTTGGAAGGACACCTTCCATAATTCGCGCCTTCCGTGCGGAAAGAACGGCAGTAACGTGCACGCCCAAACTTGCAGACTGGAAGTGGAAAGCTGTCAATGACAAAATAACGGCTGACTGGTATAGGAAAGGACTGTGCCAGCTGCTGACGGAGCAGTTCCGTTGCCTGCAAAAGTGCTCTCCTGGTTCGGTTGAAGCGGGTACGGCTGCAGAGTCTGGGGAACAGATGCCGGTAATTGCGTTTCACAAAAGAATACCATGCTTTTTCAGAATCTGTGCCAGTCAGTTCACCGCAGATACTTAAGGTAATAATTTCGGAATCGGACATTTTAGCCGTGTCCACGTTCCGCCTTTGTGAAACAGGCACAGGAACAACCTGCTGGTATAAATCATCAACAATTGTGTAAACAAGCAAAATAAAATCTTCAAAAGTTGCTATGAGAGTGGTATAATCATCTTGAAACTTCAACATCATGTGCCTCCTTTCATAGTCTGTAGTCGTGTACAACTATAGGATAGCATATGGTGTTGAAGTTTTTCTATATCAACAATCAACTAGCACAACAAGTTAAGTTAATCTCAATTACTTGCCAAGCCTTCTAATTTTCATCCACCATTCAAACAACGTATAAAACAAACTGTCAATCCAGTGCAGATCCTTCATATCATAATGTAACAAATTGTAATGATGTTTCCTCTTTTTTTTATGTTGTTGCTCAGTCGATATATCATACAAAAATAAATCTTCGCCTTCAACCTTATAATAATAATTCAATTCCGGAGGTCGCATCTCTAATCCATATGACTCAATGACTTTATAAGGCAAGTTTGCGCTACTGAAACAAAAATCATACGAATCATAGTCACGATGCAATCCATAATAATCAATACACACTTTACTGCTCTGATAGATTTTTTCCAAATGTTCTTTCAAATTGATACTTTCAAAAAAAGCATCGTATTTCAATGCATCATCAAACTTTGGAAAGCGAAATTTTTTATCCCCACACAAAAGCGGCACTTGATATGAAGATGAAGGAATAGCTATATGCGTTCCTACATTATGGAAATTAGTTGATAGAGAATCATACGGGGTCAAATAATATTTATGCTTTTCAACTATATAATAAAGTAAATATTTACACCTCGAGTCCTTCCAGCTATAGACTGCATGCGGCACATTATAATTATATTCTAGTTTATCTTCTTTTACCTCGTACCAAGCCTTGAATTCTCTCCAACGTTCACCGATAAAACATTCTCCCCATGAACATTCTATCTGAGATATAAACGCATCATACTCATTTTTTAATGGAGTGAACACCCTATTACTATATCCATTCCAAATCTGACTATATAAAGATACTGCAAAAATTCGCTGATCATCTTTATAAAAATTTACTGCCTGCTTTGCATAACTATAAAAATAAGGAGATGGCAGAATATCGTCTTCAAAGATGATTGCCGCTCCATATTGCATTGATAAATCACCGCACTTTATAATATGTTTCCTTAATCCCATATTTTCATCATATGTCTTTACAATTTTTTCGCCATGCGACCATTCAAATTGTTTGGCCAGTTTTGTTACTTCTGGATTTCCTCCATAGTCAATACTAATGACTAATAAAACCTTTTCCTCATAATATGCATTGGCTAATGCATTCAGCAATCTTTGTAAAGCAAAAAATCTATTATATCCGATTGCGACTATTATAGGATTAATCATTCTTCACCTCATCTTCATAGAAATTCAAATACAGCATCCAAGTGCGCGCCTGAAAGTTGTTATCGATTCTTTATAAAAAGATATTTCTGCTTTCTTCCTTGACTCTTCTGACTGCTCCTAAATATATCTTCTTATTGCATCTTCCATTATATTACCGATTATTGATACATAGAATCCTCTTGTCCATAATGACTTATCCATTTACTTTGCAGTTCTGGATACCTGCCATATATTTTCAGCAACCAGTTACCGCTAAAAGTTTTCTATATAATGCTTTTAAGTATACAAGAAAAATTTTTATTTCCAGAATCTTCAATGCAGAATATATCATATTTTTTATTAATGAGATCTAATAGCCTTATGATTCGTTTTCTTCCATTTTTAACCATATACTCATGGTGATCTATACACATCTGAACTATGTTTAACTCTTTACATAAAGCCTCCTCAAGCACATCAAATTCAGAGCCTTCTATATCCATTTTCAACAAATCAATCCTACTATGTCCACATTCATGCATAATACTTTCAATAGTTCTTCCTTGTACTTCAATCCTATTATGAAAATCAAAATTTCTTTCATCTTGCCTGACATCGGCTGCACTACCAGAAACCCACCCCTCACTCAATGGCAAGTCAAAAAATAATTTCTCGTCTTTATTAGATAATGCATATGGCAAAACATGAAAATTTGCAGGCAATTCTTGTTTAGATAAAAAGTCCAATGATTTTGGTGTAGGATCAATAGCAAATAATTCTACTTCAATATCCCAATCTTTAAATTTACTTAATAAGTCCAATTCAAAGTCAATACAGGTACCTATCCCAGCGCTATATACAATATACGGTTTCCCATTATTGCTTTTATTTTTAAACATTTCCGCATAAACTTTATTAGCATCTTCTACCCCCCCCCATTTCTCTATAGGCAAATTTTTCGTTGGCACAATTTTTACTTCTGATATTTTTATCAAAAATTTAGCATTTTTTCTCCTCCCTACAGCACATATAACTTCTCGGAATCTTCAGCCCTTATTTTATAAGGCTTGCAGACACCATCTCAAAAAACACCCACTTTTTTCAAAAAAACACTTGAAAAATCGCTCAAAATTTGCGGCGAAGCCAATTGATTATATTTTATTTCAATCGACTGGAGGCGATTTCTTTGTTACCTACTAATCCTGGCGGTCATACCGCCTATCAGGATACTTTCGTATCCGATTTCCTTAACTTTTATCCTGATCCCTTTGCTCTTCCCAAAAGCACCTAGGATTACATCGTGCAGTTCTGGTATCTCGATCTTTCCCCGACCGATTCCATGATGCGGGACTGCTATTCTGTTTTGGGACCGGAACCACGGCTTCCAAGCTTCTTCCTCTGCTGGAACGCTGGCACTTAAAACCGCAGAATCCTTTTTTCTCATTTTCCATCTTTATCAGCAGCAGTTCCTCAATCCATTCGCAAAGGCCTGATTGATTCCCGGCATCTGGCTCTTGCCGGTAATGGCACTCCTGTCCGCACTGCCGCACAGCAACGGAAAAATGACTCTGTGACTGTAAGAAAAAAGGTCTTTTTTTCCTGTAACTGTAAACTCCTTTATTCCCAACCGGACTGTAACTGAGGATGGGACTCTCACCGGGAATGTTATTTCTTTGGTTTCCATCTCTACATGTATGTGGCTTCCGATTCCTACAGCGCTCTCCCTGTATTTCCTCTTTTAGAACGGGCCTCCCGGCATGATATGCTTTCTTTTCTCCATTCCTTTTTCTCTATGAAAGCATATCTTCCACAGTTCCGTATAGAAAAGCTCCTTCTGGATTCCGCTACCGATTTCGCTTAATAATTCTTCTTAATGTTTTTTTATAAATACAATACATTGCATCAAAGACTTGCGACCATAATCTTAAATTAATTAGTTTTTCGTGTAAATATCTGAAAACAAGCCGAACATACAATTGTGCCAGACGGTTTCTATACAATAATTTCACCATTCCTACGCCTTTGCAATCTTTTTCATAAAAATTTTCTTTAATAAACATATTATCTTTATATAAACATACTATTTTTTTAATTTTTCTATAGCAAAAAATCGTAATGCGAAACTCATTGTATAAAGTCTCAATTAAAGAAGCACATAAAAAACTGTAATATTTTTCGTCCTTTTTTATTGGCAATGTCGATATTGTATCAAAAAGTTCGCACATTCCAACATATATCCCTCGCCTATATATGTGGTTTAAGGAAAGCATATTAGACTGAATATTATAAATATACACAATATCTTTAATTACCGATACCTTCTGGCTCACTTTGATTGCTTTTAAGCAAAACAGAACATCTTCATATATAGAAATATTACTATTGAATTGAATAAAATTATCGTATAGTATTTGCCGCTTATATATTTTCGTCCCAATATTATGCAATAAATTTTTGTCAAATAACGGCCAAAAATATTCACATAAATCATTATCTTTAACATTAACTACATTCTCTGTAAAACACGTCTCAAAACTATTCAATTCTTTTCTGCAAAGTACTGTTCTGTACCCTCCGATAATAATATCTGGCTCTTGGTTTAACTCTATAATTTTTTTATATATACTCAATGTATTAACCGGAAGTTCATCATCTGAATCAAGAAAAAGGATATACTCTCCTTTTGAATATTTCAACCCTTCGTTACGCGTATATGATACGCCATGATTCTTTTGACTGTAAATTCTGACTCTCCTATCCTGCTTTGCCCACAATTTACATTTATTTAAACTTCTATCTGCCGAGCCATCATCAATTAAAATTACTTCAAAATCTTCTTTTTGCCGTAATACAGATTTAACACAACGATCAATATATTTTTCTGCCTGAAATACAGGAACTATTATCGAAAAAAACATACGCTATCTCTCTGACTGCAAAATGCAATTCATAATTCTACTTGCATTTTTTTCATTGACATTTATACGCGGAATTAAATACCGACACCATCCCGTTTTATATATTTCCTTTACTCCAGTCTGAATCGTAGAAAAGGCAAAATCATAATTCTTAACAGCTTCTTTTACACACATATAACTTATAGAAACCAGATCTCCATATGGATACGCAAGACATGTCACGCTAACATTAAATTTATCCTGCAAAACCCGCTTTGACTGCATTATTTCCTGGCAAATTTGTTCTCTGCCTAATGTTGATAATTGTGAATGTGAAAGTGTATGAGCACCTAAAAAAAAGCCTTCATATCTCAGCATATTTCTTATCATTACATCTGACAAATAATGTTCTTTATCAATAAAGTCAACCGTCTGAAATACAACAAATGGATACTTATATTCAGCAAAGAAAGGGAAAAGATCCGTATAAACACCTTTATATGCGTCGTCAAACGATAAAACTACACTTCTGTTCTTATTTGATAAAATCAAATCAGGACTAATAATCTTAAAGCCTGCCTCAGACAATTTCAAAATCATATCTTTGACGGTCTGCGGTGAAATGGCATAATCATCACTTTCTAATATTTCTTTATCATTTGTAATCTTATGAAACATAAAAACATATTTCTTTTTTCTACATTCTAATTTCTTTTGTAATAAGCATTGATACCTATATTTTGAAATATCTTTAATTAATTTAGTTCCATTAGAAAACTTCCTGAGTAAAATATGCAACAGCATTTTCTCCCTAATATTATAAAGAATCATATTGAAATCTTACCAATAACATCCCGCTTCAACACTTGTATATAATTCCGGTGTCTCTTCTATTGATGGATGAACCCAATATTGGTTAACATATCTTGAAACATGTTTCTCATTTTTCCATCTTTTTCCATATATTCCAAACATCAGCTGCAATGCTCCTCCTATATAAATAGCCTGCTTTCCAAGTTGTTTGACATAAGATGCCAAAGGTAATCCATATGCACCACATCCTAATAATGCAATATCAAAATCATTTTCTATTATTCTTCTTTTCATATACTCTAAAGCCTCGAACCAACTCGTATATCCAGATACTCCCTTACCTCCAATAGATTGAACCGCTTTTATAACAGTTAGCTGAAAATCCGGTAACACTCTTTCATCAAGAAATAGATATTCCTTATTTAAACTATATTGCTTAAATATTGTATCAGCAAATGGATGTATCACCAATACCCTTTTTCCTTTTAAGCTAGTTGTCCATGAATTCTCCCAATATAAAGGATCCAAAATATTACCCAAAAAACACGCTCTTAAATTCATATATCTATAAACATAATATTCCTCATTTTTCCATAAAAAAACCCCTAGCGCATCCATATCACATAGAATACTCTTTTCTAACACACAAAATTTCTTAATCTGTCCAACTTTCTTGGGAAAAAAACCCGCATTCACACACATACTCCTATTTGCCGCATGTAATGATGTCAGACTATACCACAAACGCTCATAACAATCCAATGTTCGTAGCTCAGTTTCTCCCAATCTACCAATGAAAAAAGGTTTTCCCGATTGAATCATTGAAGAAATAAAATTTACTCCCTCTTCTGACGAATAATAGTTTGTTCCGCCATAAAACTTTATATGCAAATCATCACCATCTGCACTTCTTTTTTTTATCAATTCCTGATTTCTTTTATCCAGTTTTTTAATACATTTAGATTTTCTCACAAAATTCAAACCTTTCTTTATAAAGAACACAAAAATTTCAAATCATCTGACACAATAATTTTGACTTCCTTTTTGCCTGAATATATACCTTCATGCCATGAGATATTATTTACAGATAATTTCTCCTTTACCCTTTCACATGTATTAAACTCTCCCTCACGTTCACAGTCATCAAATAAAATAGCAAATACATTTGATAAATTTTGTGGGATTAAATCTAGCACATCAATTCTAGAATAAATATCTGACCCATAAGGTGCATCAACTAATACCAAATTCCACTTTTCATCCGGAAGAGTCTTATAGAAATTTTTATATCGAGTCACAGACGACATTTCATATTCAACATTTTCCAGAGATATAATTTGTACCTTAGAATCTGTGTCACTGAATAGTTTTTCATTTCCACCTGTAAAAAAATCTCTCCAAGCTTCATCATGTTCTATAATATAGTGTATAATATTATTATTTCTATAAAATTTCGCATAACTACATGTCAATTTTGACGATTGCCCTAACCCCAACTCTAAAATTGTATCAGGCCTCACCTCATCTAAAATTCGATATAGCACATACAAAAATGGATACCCGACCGCCCATCTCCCCGGTGAAATAGATTCCATAAACCATTCGCTACCTCTAATAGTCGAATTGAAAATCTCTGCCCACAAAATTTCATCCGTCGTTTTAATATTTTGGACCAATCCTTCTTTGAAATATTTAATTCTATTAAATAACGTCATTTTTATACCCATACTTAATTTGCAAACTTACTCAAATCCTTATCTAAAACTACTAAATTAATGTAATAAATGATTTATTACATTTTCATAATAATAAGTTTTAAAAATTGTGTCAAGATAATCTTCCCAAATTTGTTTTGTTCTAAAACATTTACTTACATAATTTACTCTCTAAGACGTGCTCTTCTTACATACCCATAACACAAACTGCTTTACAATTTTATAGATACAAAATTGAATACTTCTTCCTTATCCCTCAAAATCGCCTTCCCATCCTTGATCTCATATATCTTATCACAACTAGCGATCGTAGATAACCGATGCGCGACAATAATCAATGTCTTTTCTCCCTGCAAGGCATTGATTGATTCGATCACTGCGTTCTCCGTTTCATTATCCAACGCTGAAGTAGCCTCATCCAGAACTAAAATATCCGGATTATAATACAAGGCCCTGGCAATCGCGATTCTCTGTCTCTGTCCGCCCGAGATCTTGATTCCTCTTTCACCAAGTACCGTATCAAGTCCCTGTGGAAGATTCGTCACGAATTCTTTCATCTGCGCCTGCTCTACCGCTCTCCAGACCCTCCTCTCATCGACTTCCTGATCTTCAATACCAAATAATATATTATTCCTGACCGTATCATCAATGAGAAATACATTTTGCGGTACATAACCGACCATTCTATGCCAACAGGTAGCAGGTGCGAAAATATCTCTTCCATCTGCAGTAATCTGACCGCTCTGCGGCTTGAACAGCCCAAGTAAGACATCAGCCAGTGTAGTCTTGCCTGCCCCGGACTCTCCAATCAGTCCAATTGATTCTCCCGGATGTATTTCCAAATCCAATTCTTTGAGAATATCCGGGAGTCTCTCCCCATATTTCCACGTAACATGGTCAACGACAATCCGATTGCTCAATTTATCCTTCCCAGTATCTGATACAGCAGGCACTTTCTCATACTCCTGCAGATAAAGTTTTTCTTCCACTATATTCTCATATGCATTCTCCAATGCAGGCCGATTATATACCAAAGATGTTATCGCCCCCGCAATATTAGACAACGCAGGCAATATTCTGATTGATGCAACCGCAAGAGATCCAAATTGCGCAATCAAAAGCGTCATATTATCAGATGTCCTGTAATTGATCAGAACAAGCAGAATCAAACCGCTAATAAAAATCACCTCCGTAATGCGGCTTGGAAGCATCGATATCCAGAGATATTTTGTATTATTTCTGCATGCCATATCCGAAGCATCGCTGAAATATTCCAGGAAATTATTCTGCCTCTTCATAACATTGATTTCCTTAATGCCATTAACTGCCTGATATGCATGTTGATAACGCTGTGCGAAAGCATTCCTGCTTTCTACTCCGCACTCAGCTATTTTTTTTCGCAGTCCGGCTACAATCAGCAAAGCTGTCATTCCAGCCAACATAAGCAGACTAACCGCCATCAATGGATTGATCATGATTAAGAACGTTCCAATCAAAATACAGGTAAGGCCTTCATTTAACAAATGGCAATACCCATCTACCACTGTTGCAACTCCGGAAATATCCCCTGTAATTCCACGCATGATCTCAGCGCTGTTTACATCCAGAAAAAAACTGTACGGTTTATATAAATAAGATTTAAGCATTAATACAGATAAATCTCTCTCCAGGCCATTTCGAAATCTGAGCTGTATATAATTGAAAAACAGCACAAAGGTATTCTTCAGAAAATAGACCAGAATAATACCGCCCCCAATTAATATGAGCATCTGCATAATATCGGATATCCCGAATTTTTGCAATATCATCGCAACATAGCGGTTCTCCATCAGTTGCTCCGGCTGCAGCATCGCTAAAATAAAAGGGAGTACAACACTGACCCCCAGTGTTTCCAGGAGTGCACTAATCATCGCTAACACAGCTACACTGATTGCGGCTATCTTTTGCCTCCTATTTAGTATTTGGATCAACTGACGATACATTCTGACAAATGTCTTTACATTCTGCATAGATTACCTCATACTCTTCCCAGCTTCCTGCCTATATCCATATATCAATCTCCCGCTAAAACGGATATAGCCTTTACCTGCCCGGCTCCCTGTTCGAATTCTACTTCCATGGTATCTATATCTCGATCATACCAAAAATAATCCAGACTCACTCGTACCAAATACGAATTTTCACCTGGCTTCAGATTCATATGGCACACATACTGTGAAATATCTTGCGCATCCCTCTCATATAAAGATAATTTCAATACCCCTCCCTGTTCTGCATCACAGATAACTTTTACATAATTTCCACTATACTCATCTTTCGAATCCAAAAGAACCTTTTGTGAACCTTCAAAAGAATAATGATCACCTTTCCCGGCGGCAACACATATCTCTTCATTGTCAATCGCACTTTTTTCATCGTAATTTGCCCAAAGATAGGGAATATCACACATATCATAGTCATGTTGTCCACGATAAGAATAATAGGCTACATTCATTTCCCCATCTCTATCGTACCCCGAAGATATCATATAGCAATCATATGATAATACATCATTCTCTTTCAATAAAGTTAAATATTCGTCATGCCTGTCCTTATCACACCAAATATTCAATCCTGCGACATGTACTAACGGAACATAGTTCTGATAAATCCACTCTGCCACTTTATAATACTTCATGTTGTCAACGCCCATAACCACCAATGGCGCCCTTTGACCGCTGACTTCTTTGATAAAATATTCCTGTGATTTTTCATCTGTCAACAAGGCCGGCATCTGACTGACATACGCAGGATGTGAGCGATCTACCAAGGCATACAACCCCGTCGCATTTGCAAAATCAATAAACGTCTCGTCATCTTCCAGCAATGTATCCAACACCGCTTTGATATTTTGTATGAACTGCTGTGTGTTCTCAGAATAGACCACTCTCAGCTTTCCATACATATCGCTAAAATCTTTTTCCAGTATGGCCGAATCTGTTCCACTGTCTGCCTTATTATACAAAGACGAGTTTCCCACCGGTATATCACCCGTTACAATAATGCCCTCTGCATATAGAATACATCCCAATGCACATATAGCTGCTAAGTTCTTTTGTCTCTCATTCTTTCCATTCCTTCCATCCACCAACCAATACACAAACAGCATTATAATCCATGGATAGAAATTAAACAATACTCCTGTACTTCCATGGCACACCATCAAGTTATGAAAAGTCATCATTCTGGGCACAAATAGAATTCCTGTCAGAATAAAAATATACAGTAATAGCTGTACATTACTCTTCTGCGTTTTGCCCCCCCCCACTGCAAAAAATGCATACATGCATATTCCCATCACAGACAGGGGAATTATCATATAGCTCCAGACAAATGCAAATGTCGTCGCATCCCCGAAATTAATTGTAGCCCAGGTAGAACTCGATCCCAGACAAACAGAATACCACTCCAATAATCTGTCAACCGGACTAATACCTCGGTATATAGCATATGCCAGATAAAAACCCAGCATAACAGAAGCGACTCCCAAACCACTTACCAATAATTTCCTTATCTCCACTCCTTTTTTACGACGCAATGCATAGGCAAATACAACAAGCAAGCAAGACACTCCAATTGCCATTCCGGTATCATATCTGTATAAAATGCCCGCCGCCAAAGCCAACCACAGAAGAATATATGAGAAAAAAGATTTACACTTTATTACATACAAAACTGCTAAAATGGAAATAAAGCAGACACTGCTCCACATGACAGTATCCAACTGAAAAGGAAATAACATGGTAATCAATACTGCCATATCTGCTCCGAATATCTGCTTTAACAGAATAAAACAGAACAAAATCATCAGGACTGTATTAAATCCGGCATATAAATCCAGTACAATGCCTGCGGCATCTCCATTTATAAAAGCATACAACGCTCTGGTCCATATATCCGAAAGTGCATGCGCTGAAAAATAATCTATCAAAGGAAGCTTACCATCCCTAAAGGAATCCATCACTACAAACCGATTCCCGTCTTCAAACAATGTCCTGATTTCTTTGTAATCATATACATTTTGATAAGAATAAAAATATTGGCAGACACCAAGGCTGCACAGTAATCCCCAGTAATTTACCTCATATCGCCGCAGAGAATATTTCTTATGGTACAAAGTGTAAAACAGCCATATTATCAAAACCAAAATCAACAGAAATAAGATTTCCAAAATTGTATTTCTATGATTTTTAATATAGAATCCACGCTGATTCAGTACAAAAAGAATTTCCCGGCACCCATATATTACCATCGGAATCCACCAGAGGAAAGAACAAATATACTCAATATGGTCCATACACTCATGAGATGGTTTCCAATATACGATACCTACTCCTGCTGCAAGCAGCACAGCACCCATTAGATAATGGCAGTATCTCACACTCCAAGACAAATGAGAAATATTCTGCAGTATGATTCTGCTACCAATTATCCCGAGCATATAGGAAGCAACTGCAAAATAAATATCTTTCTCCCGAATAACAAATGCCTTGTCTAGAAGAAGTATAATCCCAAAGATTATCCCGAAGATAAGAAAATTCTGTATGATTGCATTATGTTTATGATTTATCCCGTCTACATCATGATAATGTCCGGTATACGCTGCAATAACAGGAAAAATCATGATATTACACAACGAAATGAAACTCTTTTTATATATCTCTCGTTCCTTCAATACTATGCTCAAAATTCCCCATATAGCCATCCAGATTATCGGAATAATAACTATGAATAAGTAGAAATTACTAATCCTTTTACCGATAGAAACACTGTGGATTGCCGCCGTTCCCATCGTCCTGTCCCATTGATCTATTCCTATATTAATCCATGGATTATAACTGTACATTACGACCGCAGTGAGAACTATGGATGAAAGTAAAAGTTCCCTTTCAAAATATTTCTTCATATCAATATTTCTCCTTTGTGCTCTCACCAGCTCCGTCCCCTCTATCTTCCAGTCAATATATGGACAATCCTAAAGATAACAATGAACATCCTTGGACAATATGCTATCATAACAGCGCTGATCCGCATATAAACCGGAGTTTTACTGCATCTTAAAACAACTTTCCGATTTATCCGCAGATCCTGTTTCAATTTTCTGATTACTTCGAAATCATATTGTTTATTCCGGCACATTGCTGTAATGACTGCCATCTCATATTCTGTATGGTACCCTGTTATTTCCTCCTTCAATTCTGGATATTTACTGAGCAGATACATGCGCCACTTCATATACTGCTCAAACGCCATTCTATGGCGTTTAGAATAGCCGGATCTGGAAATACTCGTTGATCTGATGCATCGATTATATAAAGGTTCCGCACATATTATAATCCCGTCTGCTTTCTCCAACAGCTGCAGCACCATGAAATAGTCTTCCCCGATAGTAACCGCTTCGCAAAAATCTATGTCCTTAAAGAGTTTGCGCTTTATCAGCTTGGCCCATGGCCCGCTGTCAATCAAACGTGTACCATGCAAATGCCACATCATCTCTGTTTTCTTTGTCACATGCCGGTCTTCTGCATTACCCGGCATAATCGCCCTGACACATCCCTGTCCGTCTATCTCCCTGTGCCCCATACAAAGGATATCAGCAGATTGCATTTCTAATTTTCCTATTGCAAATGCAAGCATCTCTTTCTCTAACCAGTCATCCGCATCCACAAATGTCACATATTCACCTGCTGCCTTCTCTACACCGATCTTTCTTGCTGCAGCAGGTCCTCTGTTCTTCATGTGGACCACATGAACCCGTAGGTCCTTCTTCTCATACTGATCACAAATCTCACCGCTATCGTCCGTAGAGCCATCATCTATCAGAATCAATTCCAAATCCTGACAGGACTGCTGAAAAATGCTTTCAATACAGTCTTTCAGATATTTCTCCGCATTGTAGACCGGTATAATAACACTTACTTGACACATAAATCATCCCTTTGTTGTAATAACCGTTCAAATAACTCCATATATTGCGGCATTATCATCTCATAAGAATATCGCTGCGACACCGTCGCCAGTTGTTCCTGCATGGATTTCAAATTCTGGCTGCAATACATAATACCTTCAACGAAATCATCTATGTTCCCCATTTCCGCCAGATATCCTGTCTTCTTATGGACAATCTGATCCCGTAATCCTCCTACATTAAAAGCCGTCACCGGAGTCCCGCACGCCATCGCCTCACAGGCTGTATATCCAAATGCTTCTTGTAAGGATGGTGTAACAAATAAATCTGCTGCATTGTAAATCTCTGTCAATGCATGTTCATCTTTTATAAAGCCCAGCAACTGAACACCCTCTTTATCCAAATATTCCTCTGCTCCATCAGCATTTCCGAAAACAGCCAATTGATATTCCGTTCTTTTTAAGACTTTCATTGCCTCCTTTACATACTGAAATCCTTTTGTAGCATTCCCGGTTCCCGCATCTGCCGCTCCGAATATCAACGTTTTTTTGTTTGTATCCAGATTATATTTCGTTTTGCAGTAGTTCTTTTCTCCTAAATTTCGGAACACTTCAGTATTAAGCATATTGGGGATATGGCATATTCTTCTCCCTTTCAAAATATTGCTGTCTGCTGCGCATTCGGTAATCCATCTACTTGGGCCAACAATGGTTCCCTGCATCTCTCTGAATTGCTTTTCTTTTATTTTAAAATTTCTACTGGATAAATCATTCTGACCGACATGCTTCACCTGCGGACACTTTCCGCACCCCACTTTATAACGACCACAATATCCATCGTAATGACACCCTCCTGTAAAGGGCCACATGTCATGAAGAATCCACACCACCGGTTTTCTCAGAGTAAACAGTTTTCCAATTTGCTTAGGTGAAAGGAAAGAATTAATCCAATGCAAAACAATAATATCTGCTCTCAACACAAACTCATTATTTGATAAGTCAGTGCCCAGAAAATCTCCGGCAATTTTTCCATCAGCATTTAACATATTCAACACGTTTTTCGCTTTTGAAATACTCTCCCCAATTATACTTTTAAAAACAGGCCTCACTGGACTGTTCGAGTTTGCCCTTGTACGAACCAAAACACACGAATCCACCCCATTCCGTAACAACCCTTCATGCAGTCTCATTGCCGCCTTATAGGCTCCACCTATATCTATTGTAGTAATATGCGTTACCTTCATCTGTTTCTATCCTGTACTTTCCTAATACATTCCAAATACGCCGTTCCATATTCTTCGTCCGGCTCCAAATAAGCTCCCTCGCCCCATTCATTCCATGCATTAATGTAAAGGAATTCGTTTGCTGCTCTTTTGGACTCCCTGATTTGCGTTTCCAGGCATTTTTCAAAATATTCCAGTTTGTTATTTGCATACACTGCACCGCGCATCTGTCGTCTCGGTGTATCATCATAATTTACAAAAATTCCGTAGTACGTCTTTGGAGCCCCTGTCTTGTCTTTATGCAAGGAGATTTTACGGTAAGCCATTTTGGCGCTACGTTTGTCTGGTAAGAATCGCGTTCCGAATATTTTGTTCACCCGCTTTAATATTCCTGCCCGGATGATAGCTGATTTAACAAAAAAACTGTTTCGATGATCATAGAAAACCCTGTTAGGTTCATAATTATAAAATGCATCAATCGCCCTGTCATCACCCTTGCGGTCCACAATATCACCCGAAATCAAATAAATACCATCGAATCCATTTTCCCTGGCTAACGTATTCCAACACTCTTTCATTTCCTGCAGACAGGGAATAGTAGATGCCTTATAGATATGAAATACCGGTTTGTTGTCAATTTTAATATATCTTCTATCCTGAAAAAAAGGAAGCAGATCATTAAAATGTCGAGTCCAGACCTGTTTATCCCCAAACTTCTGCTCGATTAAAACTTCCTGTTCCGCAGCATCCGCGTACCATGTCCTGCGCCAAGTACCGCTGTCCCAGCAAAAAGTATAATGAATATCTATCTCCTGATGCCGCAACAGAATTTCGGACGGTTTCTCCAGCATCTTTTCTCCTGCAAACCAATAATGATAAATGCAAAACCCGTAGATACCATTCTCTTTCGCCAACTCTGCCTGCCACTTCAGCGTTTTTGCTGTTTCATCCGACAAGTCATAATAATTGTCATTAAGCGGCTTCTTAGGTTGCATATGCCCTCTGAATAACGGCCTGGCATTTTTCGCAGCATTCCAGTCCGTATATCCCTTCCCCCACCACGCATTATTTCTAGCAGTTTCATGAAACTGCGGTAGATAAAAACATATAATCTTCAACATTCATTTCCTTCGCAACAGTTCAAAAACAGATTTATTAACATCAATACCAAGCATATCCTTGATTTTGACTATAATACCATGTTTATTAATTTTCTTCATATAGTAATGGTCAAAATCTCTATTCCACTCTATTATCTCATTATGTTTAAGCGGAAATCTTACCGGCTTAATATCCTGCTTATTCCACTTAAATTCTTTCTTTGTATTAGTGGCTTCTTCATCAAATCCTATATTAAACACATGACTTTCTGATGGTGCGATTGCCAGTTTGTCTTGATGTATAATCGCATACATCAATTGATACCCCCATATATTAAACGCATGTCTGTATAATGCATCAAACTCTGCCATATACACCCAGTAGGCCCTAAGTGGGAATATCTTGTGCCATACCGGGTCTTTCTTTGCCGCAGGCCATGACTTTAAATCAAAATCATATTGATTCCATGCCCTTCTCCACGTAGCCCAGCCCCATACAAAGGGAACCTTTGAAAAAAAATAATCCTCTTTCACATGATAGCAGCTGCTCATCGGATTATTTCCACTTATCATCATAATCCTGTCGTCATCCTTGTAATATTCCAGCAATTCCTGACAATATCGAAAAAAGGTCGGATCCGGTACGCAGTCATCCTCCAGAATAATGGCCCGTTCTTCCTGCTCAAATACCCACGACAATCCACTGGAAATTCTCCTGCCGCATCCCATATTTTCCCCGGCATAATTCTTCTTTACATCACATGGCCAGTCTATATGTGTTTCTATATATTCTCTTACCACCGAAACTTTTTCGTCTTCTCCTGTCCTATTATTACGGGCACAATCCGAAATCAAATATAATTTTGGCGGTTTCGCCTCTCTTATTTTATCAAATACACGTTTTGTCGTATCCAAACGATTAAAGGTACAGAACACGACTGGGGTCCGCAGCTCAAACTTTTTTCTGTCTTCCATTAATATTCCACCATATTCATTATTTATAATCCAAGAAAACTCCGCATTTTGATTCTATAATATTTCCACTTATTAATAATGTCATGATCCTTTCTCAACCTGATCAATTCCGCATACGCTGCTCCTGATGCACTTGCTCCGCCTACACGGTAATTGGCAATCATTTCGTAAACCGGAAGAAACTCAACTGATAATTCCTTCTTCATACGGAGCATAAAATCATAATCTGCTACATAAGAATATTTTGTGTCATAGCCCCCATAAGTATCATACACTTTTTTGGTAACAAAACAAGAAGGGTGGCTGATTGTTCTGTACTGCAGAAAATGGTGAGAATAAATTGAAATAGAATCCTCCACTCCATCCCTCAGTGCCCGCGTCACACCATATAATATCTGAAGTTTGTCTCTCGACATATGGCTGACCATTTTTTCAACAGCGTCTTTCTCATAGTAATCATCACTGTTAATAATCCCGACCAACTCTCCCCGCGCGCATTTTATCCCTTTATTCATGGCATCATATATTCCATGATCCGGCTCAGAAATGAGTTTCATCCTTCCCGCAAACGCTGCTTCGTATTCTCTGACAATATCCAACGTGGCATCCTGAGAGGCGCCATCCACTATAATATACTCAATATTGGAATAGGTCTGATTCAGTACGCTTTGAATGGTACCTTCTATTGTCTTCTCACTATTATAACACACTGTTATAATACTTACCAAAATGTTATCCATTTCACTCTCCTGTACTTCATGCCCATTATCTTCTACTCCTTTACCAGCTGCTGATACAAATCAGAGGACAACCACTCAGACGTCTCTGTAGAATACAGTAAATCCAAATTATCCTCAATCAGTTCATGTGTCAGTTTCCCATAATCAATCCGCAATAGTTTCTCTATGATTTCCGGTTCAAATCTGTACTTAATGATCTCACCCCGCGCATAAACCGCATAGGGAGGAATATCTTGCGCTACTACAGATCCTGCCCCTATCACAGCTCCCTGATGTATTGTAACGCCAGACAATATCATGCATCCTTGTCCAATCCAGACATCATCTTTTATTATAATGGGACCCTTCGTCGGATTCTTTTCTTTCTCCTTCATAATGTAATTACAGAAAGGAAACATACACATTCTGTGATAATCATGTTCCGAAAAAATAAAATGGACCCCTTCCGCAATGGAACAAAAAGACCCTATTGAAAGTCTTTCCTGCGGATTATTGTATATATGGGCATTGATCATTCCATAACTGTTCCGGCCGACAGTAACATTATCTATATTAAAATAACTTTGTATTTCACAGAAATTATGACTGTTCTTTTCCTTCCATCTTCTATAATGCTTTCTCCATCTGAACTTTTCCTTCAACATCGCCCTTATCATATTTTGCTTCCTCCCAGAGAGAGCCATTGCTGATAATAGCCGTTCCATTGATCATTATCAAGGCCGCTCCAAAACTTTGACGGCCCATAAGCATGTAATATCTTCGCTTCAGGATGATCCTCCTTAGGATGCACCGCATATACATTCCTGTCAATTGTATCAAGAGAAAGCTTATACTTCTGGACCAGCATCGTCATAATACATTGTTCCGGAAGATACAGATCCCTGATATACCTCTTTGTCATCTCATAGCACCACTGATAATACTCTTTATACTCGCACAAGCCTTTTTTTAGCGCAAATAGCGGAGTGCATATACATTTCCCATTCATATCATATTCTGACATATCATACTTTTCAATAGATTTGAAAAACATATTGCGCAATATCTCATCTTCGTTGACAACAATACGGAAATTTTTCGTTCCACCTGCTATCTCCGATATATCTTCCTTTATTAGAACGTCATAATCAGACCATATTACCATATCATAATCATCCAGCAGCCTGAAACATTCATACTTGCAGAAAACCATGGAGGAAAAATAGCGAACCGACTTGTTCTGAAACAGCTTCAACCGGCTGACTGGGCACTTATATCTTTCAAATCTGACCGGGAAAATGCAATTCATCACATCCTTATCCTGTTTCCTGATCCCATCATGGAAAATAACCAGCTCATCTATCCAACTGCTGTTTGTCTCCTTAATATTAAGCGCCAAAACTGCCATTGCGGCAATATCTTTTCCGGTTCCCCCGGTCACTAATGCAGTTTTCACCCCTAATCCTCCTAAATAACCAATATTCCATTCTGATACATCGTATATAAACCTGCATACCCAAAACACCATAATCCGGCAATATAACATGCCAGCACAAGCCATTTGTAATATCTGGACCGCGTAAAATACTCTGCATATGCTGTTGCAAAACCCAAAATCAAAAAGACCGGTAAAATATATCTTCCCTGAGGTTGATAAGTCACGTAATAGCAATATAATAAAGCGGCACTAATTGACGCTGCTATCAAGAGCACTGACAGAGCTATTTTCAGCCTGGCTTCCCATTCCCGCTCCCTGACTATGGATGTCAACAGCCCTGCACCAATACCAATATACAGCAGCAACATTATCATGGAATAAAGCTTACCTCCCCATAAAGAACTCCATACATAATATCCAATTGCGGAAGTAAAAAGCAGTGCAGGTGTCGGCATATAGGTATAATTCCATAACATATTCCAAAATGTAACGTCCTGCTCTGCCGGTGCATTGGATTCATATTCATATGCAGTATCTATAAGGATATTTCTATCATCCAATGAACTCTGCATATCCTCGGCTGTCATCTCTATACTGTATGGTGCCCCAACCCTCGGAATGTTTTTTACTCCCTCATAGATTCCCAATGTCAGCATTAATATCAAAAAGCAATTCAGGAAAACACGCAAATTCCTTTTCACGTCATGAATCCAGTAAATCATCAAATTAATAAACGGTAACGCAAGAACAATTAAATAATTGTCTTTACCCAAAAACATCTGCGCAAATAACACGGCGCACAATGCCATATATATACAGTTCTGTTTCGACCTTCCTCTCTTTTCAATTGCCCTGTATAATATACTGTCCCGATCTAAGGTTATGATCAAGATCCAGAAACTCCAGAACCAATCCCACTGGTCACTGGTAGCATAAGAAAACAAATACCATATCTGAGGCGTTATACATAAGGTCAAAAAAAGGAACTTATTTCTTCTCCTTCGCTTCCAACATATCAGCAGCATGATGGCTAACAGAATCAGCCCTGTCATTCTATAATATACACGTATATGACAAAATTCTCTGAATATCCAACCGATTTTCCCTGCAAAGAGATAGTACAACGTCGTTTCATTAAGTCTGCTAAATCCATGCAGAGAACGTGTCCCCGCCTGCCAATGGCTCATCGATGCCGGCGGGAAGTACCCTCCAAGATAATAATCAATAGCAGCACGTGTCACATACTCGTCAGCATGTGCATAATGTTTACTCCCAAAAGACATCAAAATACAAACGGCAAAGATTGACATCAATACGGCCGCCCACATAGCGTCCTCCTTTGTCAGATCGGTCTTCACATTTTCTGATCTTTTCATCCGGTCCACGCGAATTAAAATATAATGACAGAAAAAAATGAAAATTACAGCCAGAACAATGCAATTAATCCAAACAGTAATATCGCATTTCTGAATCTTGTCATATTCATATATAAATTTGTCTGTACCGTTTAAAATAATTACATCGTTTGGGCTTGTTATATTAATTTGTTCATAATCTATGCTGCTTGTACTTTCTTCCGCCTCAAATAGAATTCCTATATCTTCAGGCGAATACTTTGCTGCCTGTACGCTGTGATCATAGAACTCAATACTACGAACTTTAGCTGTATCGTCCTCATGTGCCAATTCTACAGAAAAAGAATCAATGTTTACTATTTTCTTAGGAATTTCATATTCAACTTCATACCATCCTGCTGCATAAGTATCTTCCATCGGAAATCGAGGTTCCAGATTATAAACAGAATCCCCGCAATCAATTCGTAAGAAACATTCCTGTTTTACTTCATTAAAAAATCTATATATGACTCGCAATTGAATCGTATCATCCATGTAAATTCTGAGAGCACCGCCACAAAATACCAATATGCCCACCATAAGAGAAATCATAATATTCTTATATTTAGTGTTCATAAATTTCCTTTCCAACATGGAGTCACAGATCCGCGATTATCTTATAATATGATATCGTCCTCCTGATACCTTCTTCGAAGGTTATCTGCGGTTCAAATCCGGTATCTTTAGCCAGTTCATATATATTAACGCAGGAACTGAATGCCTTATCTGACAGGGAAGGAATTTCCCCTATGCCAAGTTCCAATGCCGGATTGATGATATCCCTGATTTTTATAATATAATCCTTAAGCTGTCGGTATACTCCACTGCCAATTCCATAAGTTTTTCCGGCACACCCTCTCTCTCCAATCAGCCTTAATGCCCTCACTACCTCTCCAACATAGAGGAAATCCCACATCTGTGTCAGCATACCATACTGTGGCCTTTGGCCCTTAAGCAGCATAGTAACTGTATAAGTGATGATATTGTCGTCTCTCCTGCCTTCTCCAAATGTACTTGGCAAAACAATCCAGTTAAATGATAATTTCAAAATTCTGGCATACGCCTCCAGCATATAATGCGCAGAAGTTTTTGCTGCTCCATACATATCATTGGGTGTCTGACGGCTTCCGTTTGCTTCAATCGTGTTCTCGCTGAATGCATATTCCGCCACCGTTCCCATTCCCAAAAAACGTTCCGCACCTATTTCTTTGGCGTACTCCATCATCTCCATCGAAAAACGGACATTTTCAAGCTGCAGTTGTCCATCATTTTTCTGACTGCTCGATACACCCGCCCATGCCAAATGATAGAAAACATCAACCGGCTCAGCTGCATTCTTCAACTTCTCATATTCTATCGAATGATATTGAATTATTCTCAACAGATGTGTTCCTTCCAGAGAATCAAATTTAGTCGTATCAGGATCTCTGGCCAAAACAATAACCTCAATATCATGCATCAATAGTTCCTTAACAAGCCACAGTCCTATGAAACCTGTCCCACCGGTTATTACAGCTCTATTCATTCAACTTCTCCCGTCTCTGTATTTGATCTGCATTTCATATTGATCCGCTTTTCCTCTACAACAATCGGATGCGCCATACTGCGTATGTTAATATTCAGAATATATTCACCTAAAAATCCAAGAAAAAATATCTGAACACCACCCACAAAAAAAATACCAATGATAATAGCCGCCGTTCCAACATCAAAGTAGTTCCAATTCGTCAACTTAATAATAAGCGTTATGATTGAGATAATCATACAAATTCCTGCCATGATAATACCCAAAAAGGTAGCCATCCTCATGATCACTTTGGTAGAAGAAGTAAGCCCCAGCATTGCAACGTCATAATATCGTGCAAAATTGAAGCTCGTTTTACCGGCCTTTCTTTTTTCCTGTGTATACTCTACCTCCGCCCTTTTGCAACCCAACTCAGCAACCAGACCTCTCAAATATGGTATAGGGTCTTTCAAACTCCGGATAACCTGAATAAATGAAGCATCATATAAGCCAAATCCATCAAATTGTTTAATATGTTCTCCTTCCGATATCTTCGCTATCAGATCATAATAAACTCCTCTAAGGATATACATGATCTTATTCTCTTTGCTCTGAGATTTAATACCCGTAACAATCCTGTATCCTTCTTCCCATTTTCTCACAAATTCCGGAATGACTTCCGGCGGATCCTGCATATCTGCATATAACATGACGGCACAATCACCTTCTGCCTGTGATAAACCGTAGAAAGAAGACCTGGAAAATCCAAAGTTTGTTGCATTAAAAATAGCCTGCACTCTGCTATCACGTATGCAAAGTTCTTCAATCAAAGTTCGGGAACTGTCAGAAGAGGCATTATCAATAAATAATATCTGCATTTCATATTGCTTTAAGTTCTCCACAAACAATTCGCTCACTCTCTCATAAACTGATATGATATTTTTTTCTTCATTATAGGTTGGTACTACTATAGTTATAGTCTTCATCGAACACTCCTCAATGCTAACGTTACAGCCCCAGTTTCAATGCCATAACAAAGCCTGCTATAGGAATCAATGTTAACGCAAAACCACCGACTAACCGAATGCAGAAGCAACATGCCGTCAGTTTATCGTTGGAATAAAGCATTATCTGCTTCCCCGCTCTTGAAGGGCAGGTCAAAAAAGCAAATAATCCAGAAGAGGCAATAAATCCGGCCAGTCCTACTTTATAAATCAAGTTAAACACTCTCTGCAAACCTCTGTCTCCCAGTATAGTAAACACAGATATCATGTTCTTTGTATCATTAACCCTGCCAAACACCCTTCCCATCCATAAAATGTCCACCAAATTAGCCGACGCTGTATTGTTATAATATATGTACAAAGAGATTGAAAGAGATAGAGTTCCGATCATCTCAATAAGCAATAGTGCGGTAATCCTCTCTTCTCTCGTTGCTATGAGAATTGCCATAAACGGCACCAAAAGAATACACCACTGCGGGTGTACCGGAACAGTAACACATAAAACCAACATCGAAAGAAAAGATATCCATATAATCCAATCCCCGATTGTCTCTTCCGGAAATCTAATTACATAACAACTTATACATAAAACAAACATACAGATTATAAATATAGAAACAGGCTCCATAGACAGGTTAATACTATTGTAAAAAATCCTGCTAATCAATTCCATTTGTCCCAAACTTGCTTCTTGCATTCCAATTGCATCTGTACATATATACAATATTGTCGTAACGAAATAAACACTTAAAACAATAAACGTCTTTCTAATAATTTCAAGAATCCTTTTTTCCTTTAACAGTAATATCGGAATAAAGATCAGCAGCGCAAACATCTTGAGAGGTACAGCTATCATAAAACTGAGCAAGAACTTTTTGTTATCACCTATAATCCATCCCCACACTCCATTCATCACAAAAAATAATAAAATAATATCATATTGTCCCATTGAATAAACTGTTGTAAAGGTAAATGCTGAAGTCAATAATAACGATATGACCAGTTTCTTTTTCTTTTCTGTAAGAAACAGAGAATCACATATTTTGCCCGTTACATATGCTGTACCTGCAAGGAAGACTAATACGATTGCTTTCGCGTACAATATTCCTGATACCGTTCCCAGAGTATTGATACCTGTTATTTTTTCTATAACCCACAATGGAAAATCATATATTGCGAAAATGATATATTCAACAATATTGTACAAAGCTGAATAGGTAAAGGAATAACCTGGCAAATACTCCAAGTCCAAATTGTAAGAATAAAACTGAAGAATTTTTCCCTCAACCAGCGCATTCCAGACATTTATCGCATGCCTGGAAGTTATAATAATATCCAAGAAACACGTGCTGCTAAAAATACCCCCCCCCACCGCTGCAACCAATATAACAGTCAAAAAAATATGATATACTTTAGTCTTCTTTAATCGCAATGGCATCTTTAATCCACACTTTCTATACTTATAGGTTGTACCATTTCTTTAATATATAGACCTAATATTTCCCTGTCGGCTGTAGCATATCAGCATTTACTATCCTTATCAATCGTTGATATACTTACTTCACCATTGAATGTACCCGTTTGATTTCCATCCTCTTCATCAAAATTAATTCTTTTCTCCTCTACCACAAGAGGCCTGTGAATCACCCTTGTATTGATATTAAGAATGTATTCTCCCAGCAAGCCGATGAAGAACAATTGCAGCGAACCAATTACATATACACCCACAATCAGCGGCGTATTTCCGGTCTGAAAATCATACCATCTGACTAACTTCATCACCAGATAAATCAGAGCCACCACCAGGCTTATGGCAGAGGAAATAAAACCTATAAAGGTTGCCAGCCTAAGCCCCACTTTGGTATAAGATGTGAAACTTAGCATGGCAGCATCATACAAACTATAAAAATTGTTATGTGTCTTACCAGCACGTCGCTTTGCCTGCTCATATTCAATCTCCACTCTATTAAACCCATGCCCATATTCTGCTACGATTCCGCGTAAAAAGGGAATAGGATCATCTAATTCTCTTAATAAATTAATAAAAGTCTTATCATATAATCCAAATCCCGTGAAATGTTCTATCATCTGAGTATCCGACATGTTTTTAATAATTTTATAATACACAGTACGCATGAAGTAAATAATTGGATTTTCTCTACTGCTTGTCTTAATACCGCTTACGATTTTATGTCCTTTCTCCCACTCTTCCACAAATTTTGGAATTAACTCAACCGGATCCTGAAAATCACAGCACATGGAAATTGTACAATCACCAGTTGTCTGGCACATTCCGTAAAAAGGTGAATTAAACTGACCGAAATTTGTTACATTAAATATTGCTTTTATCTTTTTGTTACCCGCACATATCCGTTCCAGTTTTTCCTGAGTACCATCTGTAGAACAGTTATCAATAAAGAGTATCTCATAATCATATTGGCTTAAAGCTTCCTCCAATACATTAACCACCGCAAAGCTCATCGGCTCTACATTCTCTGCCTCATTGTAACATGGAATTAGAATACTGATTTTTTTCATCTTATATCTTATCTCCATTTTCTATTGCATATCCTTATCATAATAAATATACACAGCCTGTTTACCATAAAAACGTGCAATAGATTGATTCGCATATTCTGTCTCCGGATCATACCATCCTTCGTATAGCTGAGGATTGATCAAACATGTAATGTCCTCTACAAAATCTGTATGAACCTCTGCCACTTCGCTGTCACATGCTTTTATCTGCTCATAAATATCTACACAAAAAGCTGAGTATTCTTCATACTTTCCTGCCGCCAATTCCTGATATTCACGTATAAAGGGTATTTGCTTCCAGTCATTTCTATCATGCACCAGCAATAATATGATTAAAAAACCGGCAATATATATCGTATCCCGATTAATAATTTTCTCACATATCCCTTTGTATTTTTTATCCAGCCACCCTTTTATATAAAACACCACAATAAAAATATACAAATAAAAAGCCGTATCAGAAATAAAGTTGCCACGCATCAAAATTCTATAGGTTTCATAGCTATATCCCAATATTGCAGGAAATATAATTCCGCTCACTGTACCAAATAAGAAAAGAATAAACATACCCGGCATTCTGAAAGAACATCTTCCTTCCTGTCTTTTACACGAGAATACAACCAAACATAATAAAATCATTAATATCCAAAATATCGGATTTTTAATGAATGTCTCCCATCTTTCAATCGCGTATCGTACAGACATTTTCACTGCAAAAACAATTTTTCCAATACCCTTTTTCTCACCGGCTCTAATATAATTCCCCGGAGCCAGACCATTCAATATCGCCCCAAATAATGCAGTCCCCATAATAATACATGCCTGCTTTACCTGCTTTTTCTCAGCAATCGCCCACATGGCCGAAATAAAGTAAACAGAACAACAGAATGCCGCGATACTCAAAGTTCCTCCGCTGCCCAAAAATCCAAGAACAGAGGCAGCCACAAAAAATATTGTTTTACGTTTTTTATTTTCCTCATATAACATCAAAACAAATAAGCTTGTCCCTAAAATAATAAAAGATGAAATCAACAAATACTGAACTGATGTAATAAACCAGTAAAATGCTTCCTGCCACACATAATATATTAACCCATTGAAAAAGGCCAATAAAATACAATATAGTGGTAAAACTTTCTCCCGAACAAATCCCATCACTTTATAGGCATATGCATAAATAAATATATATAACGAAAAGTAGAAAAACAATGCACTGCATAACTCAAAAACTCGTATCCCCCAAAGATCACAATTAACAATACCCGAAACAAAAAATCCCAAAAAACTGGATGTATAACACCCGCAGAATGTTTTATAATATTTAATTGTCCACACAATTGCCGTATACAATAGGCTATGCCCCTCCGCCATCATTTCCCTTGCGTGGAACGCATAACTGAAATCATCCTGACAAGGATACGTATACAATGTAATTACAATAGATGGCAATACTAATATAAAAGCCAAAAAAGCATACATAATCTTCTTTATATATTTCGCGTGATACTTTATATTAGTGCCTGTTTCCATTTTGTCAAATCCCTTCAAACAATAAAAATTTATATGATATCTCAAATTTACATTAATAACATTATATTATAATAAAATATTTAAATCTACCTTTTCCTTCATCTCTTCATATACAAAAAGTACTCCTCTTCTAATAAAGCCAGATCATAAAATTTCACCAATATAGTTTCGCTAAGCCTTCTATAATCATCGGCATTTTCCCTATCTATAAGAATCACCTCTGGCCAATTCTCTCGTACATATATCGCTTCGGCATCTCCACCTGTCTGCAACACATGTTCATAATAGAGTAAATTAAAATTACCTTCTTTTGTCTGCATTCCTCCGTCAAGGCAAGCCGCATAATAATTATAATCAGTCATACACAAAAAAGCATCTTTGTCAAATGCTCTCTGTTCCAGATATGCTTTCAGATTCTCATATTGTATATCCTTCTCCCATGTCATCATTCCCTTAAAAAATCCCTTCTGCATCCGGTAAGTACAGTCCTTGATATCCGCTCCTTGAAAATGATCAATATATGCCATTCCTGTATTGCACATTGCTATAAGCAAAATAATCAGGGCAGAAACCGATACTCCCATTAAATATTCATTTTTTAATAGTACAACCATAAGCAAAAACGTGCATATTGCCCCACAGTATAATCCGACATGTGCTTTATCCGTTCTTACTGACGTAAAACCTATTGCCAAAAAGGAGGCAACAGAAATTAATCCCAATATCAGCAGCAGCACGTTTCCATATCTTCTGTCTTCCCTCTCCAGATAAAAAAGCAAAAACGGCGCCCAGCAAAAACAATACGCATACATAGTCGTACCGCCAAAACATGTTATCTCCCTGTGCATCAAAAAAGCCACTAAAAGTATTTCCGGTATCAGGATCAGTCTCCATTTACCCTTCCTGGCCAGGCCAATCCCCCATTGCACCAGCATTACCATTGTTATTCCCATAGCCGCCTTTTGCTGAATCCACATATAATTAAGCAGCGAAAATATCTGCAGCCCAATTCTTTTTAAGAAAGAAAATGCAGATGAATTCATCATTCTGTCAATTAACGACAGCTCTTTTTCCGTAGTCAGACTGACATCAGAAATTATTTCAGCCGCTTCCTCTGCATTTGATACCGAACTTACAGCATTTCCGGTTAAGGAACTGTCTATTGCCGTAAATTCTCCAATCTGTCTCCCATACAAGCTTTTCTGTATATACCCCTCCTGAAAAAAAATCACATTTTCCCATCCAACATACATTACATACAAAAAGAAAATCCCAAAAACCGTCATTCCTCCGCAAAAATAGGGAAACCAGTAACGGAATAGTTCTTTTCTCCGCATGTGCTTATTACAGATGTGATAAAAAGTAACTCCGATCATGAGCAGGACGATCACCCCGGCCATCAAAGGATATGAATATACCATACATGCATGGCATATTCCGGCAAAGTATCTGTAAATGCTCGTCTTATCATTCCCTCTTATCTCTGAACCAAGCAGCAACACACCGCCCAGCAGGGAAAAAAACAATGCGACCGTATCGTAAGACACTGTATACATTCCCCCCGGAAAAAAGGTGATCAGAATCAAACCGAACAAAAGCATAACCTTTTTTCCATAATACTTCCCAAAAACTTTCCAGAAAACAAGCGAAAGTCCGAGATTAAACCCAAGATAGACAAACCTGATAAAGAGGAGTAGCCCTTCCGTTCCTCCTGTAACGCGCCAGAACAGATAGACAAAGGGTAGATTAAATAAATCCCCCATCGAGAAAATGTAGCCGTTTTCCACTAAGTGTCTCTGGCCCAATGCTGCTGTTATATAGCTGATATATATGTTCAACACTTCATCATAGTATGAAATAGAACACTGAATCCTCCAGAGCAAAGCAATGACGATCGCAACCGCAATCACACAGATAGCTGTACTGTAAATATATTTTCCTGTTTTTTCCGTCTTTTCCTCTGCCAGAGCATCCGTCACTTCTTCACATCCTCCATCATTTTCTGTTCCAGTTTGAGAATATTTCGTTTTCGATCCTTTATTTTACGAGCAGGGATTCCTGCGTTGATACTCCATTCCTCCGAATCATGTATAATAAAGGAAAAACTCCCAAATGCGCTGCCTTCCCGTAAAACAATTCCCGGAAGGACAACACTGGTAGAACCTACAATCACATGTCTGCCAATATGAACCGACCTGCTCTCAACATTCTTATACAGCTCCGGCACCATCGGATTCGTCATAGTTTCTCCGGAGTAGTCATCACTTACACTATATATACAGACACGGGAAGACAGATTGGCAAAATCCTCTACAAATATCCCGTCCTCCCCGCCATACAAAGCAGTATAGGCCGCAACATGAACATAATTCCCAATCTCAATCCTGCCGCTCAGAATGCAGAAATCATCCACACGAACATGATTTCCTAATGAAATCTTCTCTGCTTCATATATACTGGCTTTTCTGCTGACTTTCACATGTATTCCCAATGAATGAAAACCAAGCGTCTGCAATTCTTCCTCCGAGTAAAAACTGTCCATATTCCCTTCGTCAAGCACCTTTCACTATTATATCGCAAATATAATCCACAACCTTCATCGGCAAATCCGCATACAGAGGCAATGTCATCACTCTCTCCGCTATATTCTGCGCAATTGGTATATCACTCGCGGGAAAACAGTCTCTGTAACAGTCAAAATCCGTGATCAGCGGATAGAAATATTTCCTCGCAATGATATTATTCTCTTTCAACAGAGCAAATAATCCGTTCCTGTCAGTTCCATAAACCTTCCCATCTACAATAATAGGAAAATATGCATAATTGGAATCCACATCCTTCTGAACTGCATTGAGCTGTATGCCTTCTACTCCGTTTAGCCTTTCCTGGTAATGCTCTACAATTTTTCTTCTCTTACTGATTTCTTCATCAATATGCCGCAGATTGCACAACCCCATTGCCGCCTGAAATTCATTCATCTTGGCATTGGCGCCGACACTTTCCACGGTTTCCTCATCTCTAATCCCAAAATTTTTCAGATTATATAGCCTTGTCCCTAACTCTGAGTCCCGATAACAGACAGCTCCACCCTCTATCGTATTGAAAACTTTCGTCGCATGAAAGCTGAAGCAGGATGCATCGCCAAAGGATCCGGCCCCCTTCCCCTTATAGGTGACACCAAATGCATGGGCCGCATCATAGATCACTTTCAGGCTATGCCTGCAGGCAATTTCTTCGATTGCCTCTACATCACACATATTTCCATATACATGCACAGGAACAATAGCACATGTCTGATCCGTGATCAGCCCCTCTATTCTAGACACATCCAATGTGAAGTCATCCGGATTAATATCACAGAACACCGGTGTCAATCCGTTTCTCACAATTGCATGGGTTGTGGACACAAATGTGAAGGGTGTCGTGATCACTTCTCCTTTTAAGTTCATTGCCTGCATGGCCATCTCAAGAGCCATATGTCCGTTGGTCAGCAACTCTACGTTTTCCACCCGCAGATATTCCGCAAGGCCACTCTGGAGCCGTTTATGCTTCTCACCCATATTCGTCAGCCAATGACTCTCCCAGATATCCCTAATCTCATCTACATATTCATCCAACTCCGGCATAGACGAGCGGGTGACCAATATTTTCTGTGTCATCTTTTCTGTAGTCTCTTCCATTCTTTCTCCATCCATTGTCCGGAAAGTTTGACAAATCTGCATTCTTTGTCCTGACAAAATTTTCTTCCCAATCTGACATACATCCTGTTTATCCTTCTGCCAAATTCATGCAGATACATCCTGCCGTTACCATTAGAAACATTCTTGTTCTGCTCCAGCTTTCCCTGGTGCAGATAATACAATTTAATTTCTCTGAATCGTTTATAATACGTGACTAAATCTTCATATTCTCCACCGGTCATCTGATCAAACAGCCCGATCCATCTGATATCTTCCTCAAACATTGCGGTCTGCTGTCTGCATATATTTTTCTCCAGATTAGCCTGATGTGACAGGCTTCCCACATTATTCACTCTTTTTACGGCCATATTATCACTTACATAAAGCATCCGTCCCTTTAATGCCGCATAGATAAGCAAAGACAAATCTACTGCCCAGTAATCCCAGTAATCAGCATACATATCTGCATCTTTCAGCGCCTTGCTTCTGATAAAATAACTATTCATCCGAAAACTAACACTGTATGTGAGTATCCTCGTGATCAGTTCTTTCTGCGACCACTCTGCATCCATTCTCCCCGGCACGATTCCCATGCAATGTCCGTTTGAGACATCCGTCAATTCTACATCATGGATGCACAAAGCCGCATCCTGATCCTTCTGCATGGCATCATATTGCTTCTGCAGTTTACAATCGTCTGTCCAGTAATCGTCCGCCTCACAGAAAGCTGCATATTTGGCCTTGTTGACCTTCTCAAAAAACTGCAGAAAAGCATTCCTGTTACCTGCGCTGTATGTGTTATGCGCCGGCTGTTCAATGATCATCTGCTCCCCGTATCTTTCCTTGTACTCCTGAATGATACTCCATGAGCGGTCAGTGGATACATCATCAAACACATATACCCTGAAAGGAAAATCACACTTCTGGCACAGTACACTGTCAAGGCATTGCGCCACATAATCTTCATGATTATAACACAAAATGCCTACCAATACTTCTTCCATTGTTGACTCTCCTTCCTGTAGAATTTATTTTATCCTAATCCAAGAATTTCTTCCCGCGTCTTCTCTGTAACCACATGGTTTCCCACTTCATAGAAACAATTGCAATGACTGATTGTGTTTAACCTGTGGGCAATAATGATCAATGTCTTCATACCTTTCAGGCTATTGATTGCATCCATGACGGCACTTTCCGTCTCCCCATCCAACGCTGCAGTCGCCTCATCGAATACCAGTATCTCCGGATCATGGTACAGCGCTCTGGCGATCGCGATTCTCTGGCGCTGTCCTCCTGAGAACTTCACACCACTTTCCCCAATAACCGTATCCAGCCCCTGGGGCAGATTCTCCACAAATTCCTTCATCTGTGCCTTTTCCAGTGCACTCCAGACTTTCGTATCTTCTATCTTTTCCGCAGCAATACCGAAGGAGATATTATTCCGGATCGTATCGTCGATCAGATAGACCGTCTGCGGTACATACCCTATGATCTTACTCCATGCATACGGTATAGAATAAATATCGATACCGTCCATCAATACCTTGCCCTTTTCAGGTTTGAATAATCCAAGCAAAATATCCGCCAACGTTGTCTTGCCTGCACCGGATTTCCCTGTCAGGGCAACACAGTCGCCACGCCTGATACTGACATTCGCATTCTGCAGGACGTATTCCTCGCTCTCCGGATATTTCCAAAAGATATCTGACAGTATAACCTCATCTTTAAATTCTACCGAATTATCAGCCATATCGCAAGCACTTTGCATATCCGCAAGCTGCAGTTCCTGCTTTCTGGCTTCTTCGATATTAAGACAGATACCGGAAAGTGCCGGCCGCAGATACATGATCTGGGTCATCCTCGTTGTCAGCGTTGACAGGGATGGCATGATGCGCATCGCACCAACAGCAAAAGCAGCCAAATTTGTGATCAGGGACGCCGACATTTTTCCGAGCCCCACCTGAACACATACAATGCCCAGAATCCCACACACAAAGGTTGCCTCCACGATTCGTTCAGGGCTCACCGAAATACAATTATAGGATATATCCGCTTCTTTTTTCTTCGACGTAATACCCGTATAGCTGTTCAGGAAATAATCTTCTCTCTTCATAATGGTTATTTCCTTAATACCATTGACCGCCTGATATGCATACTTATAAGCTTCCGTCACATATTGGATCTTCAGCTTCCCTAACTGCCTGATTTTCTTCTTGATCACAAGCACAATGATGGCAAAGACAATAACTGCCAAAACCATGATGCCAACCGCCATGCCGGGAGCCTGAATCACCAGAAATATACCGATTCCAGCCATCATAAACACTATGGAAAAAATCTTAAACAGAGCCGTCATCATATCATTGATACTATTGATATCATCATTCAACCCTCTGATCATCTCCGCGCTGTTTGTCCCCAAAAAGTAAATATAGGGTCTTTTCATATAGCTGTGCAGCATCAGTTTTGAGAGTTCGTATGCAAAATTCGCCTTGAATTTATTCTCAATGTACGTGATAAACATCATGAAAAGATTCTTGATAATATAAATCACACTGATCGCAATTCCAAGAGAAACTATCAACTCTGAATCTTTCTCTATATGGAAAAAGTTACTGTACAACTGTATATATTGATTATTCCAGAGCGCAGCAGGATCGATCACCGCGTAGATAAAGGGTAAGACAGCAGCAACCCCAAGCGTTTCAAATGCGGCACCGATCACTACAAGAATAAAAACCCCCACTGCCTGTTTCCGCTGTCTGTCGGTGAGCAGCCCCGTCAGCTGTTTGACTGTATGAAGAAAGGTATTTACATCCCTTAAGATACTTTTCATTATGTAAATCTCCTCGTAATGATTACTATTCTGTTACTCCTGCCTTTTACCCGCTCTTGTTTAATGTCTTCCTGATCCATACAAATATGCATCTGACGATAAACTTTACGCCGATTTTCCCGCTTCTGATGCTTGCATATGCTCTCTCTTCAAAGCACCCGCCCTGTGTAAGCTGCTCTTCAATAAACGGCGTGAACAGCTCCTGAAAATATACAGAATGGGAAGCCGCAGCCCAGAAATCCCGCTCAAAAAAAACCCCTTTGATAATCCACGGTTTCCTGGATGCATAATGTATAATTTTCGGATTTTCCATAGACTTTTCATAGATCTGATATTCCTGTTCCGGTACCGCATTCCGTGCCCTTCTACCGGGACATTCTATCATATTCCAAGAGTAATCCAGAAAAAGAACCTTTCCCTTGCAAACATAGTTTAAAACATCCTGGTCATGTTTCTGCCATTCTCTGGAGGCAGCTATTTCAATCATCTCACCTTCCCGGAAAGTATCCCGCATCAGTTCCAGATTAAGCAGCATGACACCGGAATTAAAATAATCAACCGGGTTCTCCAATCCCAGTACGTTCTGCCGGTATTGATACAATTTAGAACGTTTATCATAACATTCCCAGTTGCCCCATATATCCTGTATACCAGCCAACAGATATCCTTCCAGTTCTGTCTGAAAAATCTTATCCCACCCGGGCCTGACAACAATATCACAATCCAAATACAGCGCAGTCCGATATTCCGGCAGCAGGTGTGGTGCAAGAAGGCGAAAATATGCCTCTATCGATAAATATGACCGATTTCCCGTTCCGTTCACAAAAAACTGATATCCCTGCATGGAATCATGGACATTAAAAAATCTTGCCCTTATATCATTCCGCACGATCATTCCGTAAAGCCTGTTTTGGCATTCATCACGCAGGTTATCATGCAGAACGACAATTTCATAGTCTCCTCCGGATTCTGTATTCTTCTGGATTGACGCAAGTAACACAGAAAAATAAGGAACATATTTTTCATTCATGGAAACAATAATGCATCTTGTCATTTACTCCTCGATTCTCCTTCGGCTCTTACCGCATTCCTCCTGCTCAACACAGCTTCCGCAGTTTATCCACAAGACTTTCATACATTCTGTATAATCCTTTATAATGATTATAGTGTTCCCGGATACGGTCAACATTACCCTGCCCTGGTAATTCGGGCAATTTCCAGCATTGTCCGCTCAACTTATTCTCGAAAAGACTTCTATCCTCCAGATCATGGGATATTCCATGAGAAACCATAAAATTCTCAAAAGCCTTGAATTTATCTGCAAAATTTCTGTTAAAATCTGTATAATCTGCCTCCAGATACACTTCATACAGTGACTTCTGATCATTATACTGTGCGCCGTTAGGCAACTCAAAGAATTCTGCAAGTTCTCTTGTCCTGGCATCTCTGTATATCACCATCGCCGGAATCCCGGCCAGAGTCGCCGCTATATTTCCATGAATGCGGGAACCGCAGGAAAAACTGATATTCTGTTCCCGAAACCAGGAAAGCCATACCGGCACGTCATAGATCAGACGCACCCGGTTCTCCGACAACAGCTGGACTCCACACAGGGTTTTCTTCCTTACCAGTTCTGCCGTGTTGCTGTTCTTCCGGTCATTATGAAAATACAGAACCTGTGCAAACTCGTCCTGATCCATATAAACACTGTTCTCATATTGCTCGAATACCTGCAGCATACTGATCTGCTTTAAATATTTCAGATTGCCGTTTATAGCAGGTTTAAACTGCTCCTCCGGAACCTTTACGTTTGAAATCTGCAGTCTGCTGCCCCTCTGATAAAAAGACGGACACCCTGTCACCACTGCCGTATTCGGCATTACCTTATCCAGAAATTCTTTCGTCGCATACCCCCGAACCGCCAGTTCCCCGCCGGTCCGGTAAATCGCCCTCAGGAATGCTCGTGCCGATTCTCCTATTTCTTCCGCCAGACTGCCAATCTCATCATAGCTGGCGCACTGCAGCCCGCAGCCGAGAATATAAACAGGAATCTTGAATTTCCCTATCGTCTCCGCAAACACATCCAGTTCTTTCCGGATTCTGGGATGTGCATTAAAGATATTCGCCGTCGTAAAGATTGCCATATCATACCGCCCGTTAATCTCATCCACAGATTCGCTGCCCGTATAATAAGCATACTCAATATCTTCCTTTGTCAGATATTGTTCTACTGCCGTATTAAAAAGTTTATTGCCGGAATTTCCCCCGTTCTGCTTAATCCACTCTGCTTCGAAAGTTTCATAGTTGACCGGCCGAAGTACCTGCCTGTCCAGTTCACGATTATCATATAGAAGTAAAATATTCTTTTTTTTCATTAATATTTTCCTGCCGCTATGTTAATGAATTTAAGGATTCTTCCCTTAACCGACCTGTCCCTTAATTCCTGCAATTTATTCTGATCCAATTTAATTACCCTGCTCTTGTCAATCGTCATAATCTTCATCTCGAAAGGCAACTGATAGTTCTCAGGATACGCATAGGCCGGTGTAAGCAGTTTATAATTCCCATATTTCCATACATAATGATTTAAATGAGATTCGTCGTGCCATTTAGCAATGATCCCCTTCTCGTAATCCTGGCTGATCTCTTCATCCAGTTTCCGTGCCATTTCCAGGAATGCCTTTCTTCTTCCTCCGTTCACAGCACCGTAAACATAGTGTTTTCCCCTGCCGCGCGGAATGCAGGCACTGGATTGTTTCCTGTGTTCATAGGGCATCCGCCATACCTTACTGTTATAATATCCCGGATGCTGTACCACCAGCAACTCCTGCTCATCCGGAAGAAATTCCTCTTCCGTTATCACTTGCCGGCACACAGTATTCGCATTCAGGAAAAACAGATAATCGAAACCCTCCAGCTGCTCTTTGATACTGACAAACATTCGGAACCGAAACAATGTATTGCCCGGCCATCCCAGATTTTCCTGCCGTATGCGATGTATCCTGGCATTCTTCTCCTCATCATACAACTTATCCGCGTCTGTAAAAACAAAATATTCCACCTCAGAATTCCTGAGAAAATACTTCTCCATACTCCGGTAGAATTCCTTCCAGAAAACCGAATACTTTCCGGTACAAATATATAAAATTGCGATGTAAGATCTATTATTCAAACGCTAATCCTCTATTCTCCCGTGGACGCCTGTCATCCATGTTTATGCCCATACTGCTCCAACGCAAACAATCACGTAACTGTCGGCTCCATCATAACCCATCCGTCACAGCAGATATCATGTGACTTACACAGATGATTCCACTTTGGCGGGGTGATGACTATCTTATCCGTCCTGTCATCCAGCCAGGCTCCCCACCAGCTGAATGTGCTGTTCGCAATGATATGATGCCTGCATCTGCTCATCAAATACATATCTTTGTAAGAATCTGCATCTGTGTTTTCCGATATAAAACAGCAGGTATAACCTGTCAACATATCCCTGGCCCGTTCCGGTTCATCTGAAAAGACATAAAAAACCGGGGCTTCTATTCGTTCTGCAATATATTGAATTGCTTTCCGATAATATTCTCCGGTACAGATATTCCCATATAATTCCGTAGTTTGAAGATAATCTCCCAATCGTACATGGACAGACACCGCGTTTGTCTTTTGTATTTGTTTTTCCCGGCTTTTTACTTCCTTTGTGTCGATATCCTGAAAACAGATTCTCTTTCTCACCTCTTTCGCCGCAGAATCAAAATACTTCTCGCTCTGCCAATAGCCGCTTAAAAATCCGTCTGTCACTTCAAGAATATGTGGGTTAAAATCATACCTTTTTTCTTTCCAATATTTCTTTTGTCCGAAAAGATAACGAAACACTCTGTCTGTCAACAGCATATTATCTGCATAATACCGGTGTAATTGCTGTCTGTCGGCAACTTCCGGTCTTAGTCCCAGCTTCGCAAGTCCGAGTTCTCTTTTTTCTTTGCCATCTTCATATGCAGAAATATCAACTTTCGTCTCGAATCCCTTCTGTCTGAAAGTTTCATAGAGAGCATATTGAAACAATTGATTCCCCAGCCCTCCCTGCATTCTAATTATGATCATATCTGCCGTCCCTGTAAAGAATCCATTTACAGGCGATTCTCTGGCGTATTTCTGTCAGATTATGCCTGTTAAAGACTACTCTACACTTCTCCAAAGAAGATATTTTTTCTCCCGCTTTCCATTTCTTACCAGCCGCATAATACTTCATCAGTCGATTTTCCGACCCTTTATGGCTGCTTCTATAATCTGCAATCTCTTTCTCCGTAAATATCTTGTTTTGTCTGATCTGCAACGCAAGATAAGGAGAAACCACCTTCTGGCTGGCTATATTCTGCTGTGTCATGCCTTTCTGATTAATCCGGTATCTGAGCAATGCCTCCGGTACCACACCCATCTTATAACCACTCAGGCATACCCTGATCAAAAAATCATAGTCATCAGCACACGGAATATCCCGATATCCGTTCAGCCTGATATAGACCTCTTTTCTGACAAGCCAGGTTGGATGAGGAACAGCATTCGTATACAGCAGATATCTACACAAATATTTGTGATGCAAGGGGAAACGCCGAATTTCTCCAATCAATTTTCCTTCCATATTCATCAGATTTGTGTAACTTCCTACCAAATCCAATGAATATTCCTGCAGATAATTCACCTGTCTGGAAATCCGCTCTTCTTCCGCGTAATCGTCCTCATCCATTCTGCAGATAAAATCTCCACGGCATAGTCTAACCCCTTTATTAAGGCTGTATAGCAGCCCCAGATTCGTTTCATTAATATAATATCGCAGCCTGGGTTCTTCCATCGCCAGCTGTGCCAGATAAACCTTCATCGCCTCATGTTCCGGATAGTCAAGCAGTACTACAATCTCAATATTCTGATAAGTCTGCTTTCGAATAGAATCTATCGCCTGCGAAACTACCGGAACACTCTCTTTATAAATGCTCATGAGCACACTGACTAATTGGTCACTTTTCATTTTATGGTCGTATTCCCTTCTTCGGTCCCAGTGCCCATATCAGTTCGGGCACAAACAAAACATGAGGTTTCTGTATAGCGCATAAACCTCGGCGGCATTTCTTTCTATAGAATACCGTTGCCGTATTTCCTGCACACCTCTTACTGCTATTTTTTCAGCTTTATCTCTATTCTCGTAAACAAACCGAATATTATCCGTCAGCTTCCTGATATCTCCGAACTGATATCTGAGACCTGTCCATTCGTGCTCGACAAGTTCCGTATACGTGGCAATTGCCAGCAAACCCGCCGCCATGTATTCCGCCACAACAGTCCCGAAGGCATCTCCTCTGGACGACAATATTCCCACATCATAATTCGAGAGCAACTGAGGTATATTGTCTTGATATCCAAGAAAGCGCACCTGTTTTTCCAAGCGGTTATCCTTAATAGACGTCTGAATCTGATGCAGATAATCCGCATAAGGTTCTCCCACAAGATCCAATGTCACATTTTTACGTATTTCCTCTGGAAGCTCTGCCATGGCCTGCAGAATCTGTAGCTGTCCTTTGCTCTTCTCAATTCTGCCAACACAGATAAGCTTTAACTTCCCATCGTTCCTTATCTTCTTCGGAATAAATTTATCCGTAGCTACACCTTCGTAAATAACCTCTAATTTATCGGCATCCAGCCCCGCCTTATTCCAATATTCCTTTACCTGCCTTGTCACTGCAATAAACTTATCCGCATTTCGGTTTATATACTGATAGCAGTGCGGTTTATAGTGCACAATCTTTACATGCCCCCGGTTAAGTTCCTTGATATGCCAGATATGAGGAATTCCTGTTTTTTTGCTGATATAAGCTCCGATATCGATCCGGATATGATTGGAGTGAACCAGGTCAATCTCTTTCCAGTCAATTCCACAGCTTAAGACACCATTCTGTGTCAGGCCGCCTCTTAAATACAGCAGATACTTCACTATATGTTTGGCCAGATTCAAGATCGGGCTGCTGTAAGCCGAACCAGCCATAATATCCCTGTACCAGTAAGAGTAGTTCTCAATTCCCAGGCTGTCACACAATTCATTCAGTGCATTATGTTTCTTAGTCAGTATTACCGGCACTACTCCATGAATATTCTTCAATGCAAGGATCATATCAATCTGTGTCTTCGCTGCGCCATACTTATAATCTGCTGTGGAAACAAATAAAACTTTCATACGGACCCCTTCTGGTTCTGCAGCAGCCTGGCTGTCTTCGCCGTTGCTGCGACTTACTCTTTCCGGTCTTTATTGTACCTCTGCCTCTTGATATGATACTGCACATCCTCCAGTATCTTACGATTGGCAGATATCACATCAGCCAGCATGCCAATCACAAAAGTTACGAAGCCAATAATGATCAACGTACATGCCAATATCAGCGACTGTGTATGCCCGGTCCCGTAACCCCGTGAATAGAATATCAGAAACCTGACCCCGATTCCGATTCCGATCAGAATCGGCACAATCGCAACAAGCGTAAAGCAATACAGCGGCTTGTACATGATCAGAGCCCTGATAATCGTGAGCATAGATTTCTTGATATAACCATACATGCTATGAAATAATCTTGACTTTCGCAGTTCCGGATTCGTCCGAACCGGCACGGACGTAATCGCCATACGGTTACGTCCTGCCTGCACGATTGTTTCCAGCGTATAGGTATAGTCATTGATCACGTTAATGCGCATGGCAGCATCTCTGCTGAAAGCCCTGAATCCACTGGGAGCATCCGGAATATCGGTGTCGGATGCCTTCCGCACAACCCAACTTCCCAGATGCTGCATTTTCTTCTTGAGCCAGGAGAAACCCTCCGTATCATCAATCGGTCTCTCACCGATCACAATATCTGCCTTATGGTCTAAGATCGGCTGTATCAGCTTCGGAATATCCTCCGCACAGTACTGGTTGTCCGCATCCGTATTGACAATGATATCCGCGCCGTGCAGCAGACATGCATCAATACCTGCCATGAATCCTCTCGCCAGTCCCTTATTCTGCGCAAAACTCACCACATGATGTACTCCCCAGTTTCTGGCAACCTCTACTGTATTGTCTTTACATCCATCGTCAATGATCAGATATTCTATCTCATCGATTCCATCAATCTGTCTGGGAAGGTCATTCAATGCAATCTCTAATGTTTCCGCTTCATTATAACAGGGAATCTGAATTATCAATTTCATATATATCCATACTCCTTCGCTGTCTACATAACGTCCTTATCGTATCATATTTGGAGATATATGGAAAGCATTTCTTCACTCCTCTTCTACCCATGGCACCATAACAGCAAAATTTCTTCCACTCTCACTATTAGCCCGCCAGTCACATACATACCAAGTATGATGGCAATAATACATCTCTCCAAGCTCAACATATTCCGGCGTCTCCACAACAACACACTCCGGTATAAATTCCATATCCTCCAGTCCGGCAGAGAGAAAATAATCCGGATTGACATTAACATGCTCCATACGCTCCAAATCATCGATCCCCTGCCAGAGAATATATTCATAGGAAAATATACCCCCCATTCCCACATTGCGATACCCATGTTCGTTGACATATTCCAACAATAATTTATAGTACAGTTCTGTGTCACTGTCATGAATGAGATATTGATGTATCTTCTCCCCCTGAAATCCATAGACGATATACGGAATCTCATATGTTATCATATTTGCCGCCCCAAATCCTGCTATAACTGTCATAGCAACCGCTGCGTTCATTCTCAGCTTAAGGCTGACCGAGATTCTCTCCAATACCACTCCAAACACCGGACACAGAACGGCCATCGCCCCCATCAGATACCGCTGCCGGTACCATGTATACCCCATCAGCCCACTCTGCAGGATCAACGCCACTGTCGCACATAGAAAGAAGAGTGCCTGTTCTTTAGTAATCCTGCTGATCCGCAGTATGACACAAATCCATGATACCAACAGAAAAAACATGACCGCCGGACTGGGTTCGCTGGTTTCCCCAAACCCTTCCTCAACCATAACACGGAAGTAGCGATATCCTCCCGTATAATTCAGCATCGACTCACACTTCTCTACGACACGTCTGAGCAGGTCATTCACTTTAGGGAAACAGCGGCTGGTCGAATTTGCGGCAAGATTCCTCAATGAGACGACCATGAATTCCCGTGGATCTTTCATTCCTGACAGAATCCGGTCTGCGTCCGCATTTACCTCAACGATCTGGTCTGCCACTTCTCCCGTATCACTGTTACCGTTCTCAACGCTGATACTGCTGTTATCTGTCGAAACAATCTCTATCACTTCGCCCGGTTTAATCTGAACACCTGCTGTATCACTATTCGCCATTTTAACCGCTCCGCTCTCCGCTGTTAACGAAGAAGAACTGTGATCATACTCATATCTCCTGATCCCCGAGGGAAGGAACAGTGTCAGCGCCACCCCTCCTCCAATCAATGCATATTGCAACAGCGTCACAAACCTGTCCTTTTTCACAATGCGTACAACACACATCCAAAGGAAGAAAATAACCATGCAGAAACACACTGTAGGCTTGGCGAGATATCCAAATAATACACTGGCAGACAGACATGCGGCCGCTAATGCCCCCTGTCTGTCCATGACCAGTTTTTTTGCCTGAATAAAGTCAATCAAAATATAAATAAATGCCAAAAGATAAGAACCTGCCACCACATCCGTCTGAGTCGTGAGCACTTCAATGATTACCATGGGCGTCAACAGATAAATCCAGACAGATAACCGGGCAAACCTCTGCGAAGCTCCCAATTTCCTGCCGATACCATAGATGCAGCCACCCGAGCAGATATACGCACCTGCCTGTACCAGATTTATGAAGCGATCAGACCCTTTTAACAGATAAATCTGCGCATTCATATACTCTGTCAACTGCGTATACTGTATTTCCTGAGGTGTAACCGTAGCAAAATATCCTACGCCTTCATTCTGAATCCAATGCATGATCTTCGTCAACCGGTGATGCAGATTGTCTACCAGGTTCTGACTCCTCAGCACTGCCAAAAGGCATACGATACTGCAAAAAGCAAACAGCAACAACCAATCCCATTTGTGTTCACCCAGTCTGCCAGATATATGTCTCTTACTCTTGTAATCCTTCACCATATTCTGAATTATCTGCTGCCTGGCCGCATAGACTGTCAGTGCAATACCAATCACGCTCCAGCTGACGAAAACCATTGGCGTATTCAATAATCGAAAGCTACTGAGCATTTCCACAATCACCCATGTACATAAAGTGACAAACAGCCATGAGACCACAACCGATTCTGTCAGGTTTTTTTTCTTATACAAATAGATTAACAAAAACAGACCATAGGTCAAAACAGGCAATATAAACATCCCGCAACTCCTTTAATTATCCTGATACAAACGCCTCAAACAGAAAAACAATCCATGAAACAGCTGTCCCAAAATTAGAGATGCCAGTATCCCCGACACCATTACTGCCGCTGCCCCTTCTCTTTCATATAAGAACTCCATCCTTTGCAACACAAAAATATGGATCAAATAGGCTTCCATAGACGCAGCCCCTATCCTGACTGTTAATCTGTCTGTCTTTTTCTGATTTGAGAACAGAAAGAGCAGAAACAGTGACCATAGGGCTGATGCAATTATTTTCCCTACAATATAAATCATCTGGGATTTTTCCGTATAAAATGTATATACTCCACCGCTGCATAGGAAGGCCACAAACAAGACGATCGTACAGAACATCTTTCTATTTTTTCCTGCCCGAAACCATACAGCAATCTCTTCGTCATACTCTCCTGCCATTATCCCAACAAGAAAGGCGATATTGGAGGCATACCACACGCTGTCTTTCATTGTCACTGCCAACGCGACTGAAATTACGGTGACACCGACTGCCATCCAGAATATTCTACGCTCGCATAATTTCCATACAGCCCAAAACACCAGATAGAAAATGACGATAACAAAAATAAACCAGGCATCCATAGCAAAAATATATCGTATAACTCCGTTCAGAGACCACTGCTTCTTCTCCAACAAATGAATGAGACCCTCGATACACAAATAAGGAATATACACATTAAAAATCCTGCGTCTCACCCAGCCTACATTCAATCCTTTCTTCGCACTGAGGACCAGTCCATATCCGGATACAAGAAAAAAAATTGCAACGCCGTATCTTCCCACCTTTGATAACAGCTGCCAGACTATGTTGCCGTCCTCCATCGTAAGATACCACTGTGCATAATGGGCAAAGATAACCAATAATGTCCCTATCCCACGCATAAACATACTAACATTTCTGGTTATCATGGTTTTCCTCCACTCCGAAGCGTTATATTTTCCTTTCGGAATCTTTATTCTTACTCCTGGGCCAATAAAATTTTGCTGTCATGCGATAAAACAACTCGGACACTATCACCGTATATAAGAGAATCCACATAAGCTGTGCCACAAAATCCATTTTCAGTACAGCAACCAAATTAACATGTACCACATAGTAATATAAAGATCTTTTGCCTATATAATTTAAAACAGGAAAATGTAATCTTATTTTTATGAAGATTATACATAATAACAGCCCCAGCGCAATTCCCGCCCCGGTTTTAAATATATTTGACCACCATACACCTTTATATACCACAAAGAACAGACTACATAAAACAAGCAAAGCTGTGCAGACTGTCATGCAGGTTCCCCACCAGCGCCCAAAGGCACCGATTAGCTGACTCTCGTACTTCGCTGACAGCATACCCGCTGGAAATAACAGTATTCCATTGTACCATTTAGGATCTGCATGCAGGCATACAAAAACGGCAATCAAGCAAATATTAAGCAATATATTGCATATTATCTTCTTCCGTATACATTCCGCTCTTACCACTGTCCACGATACGCAAAACAACACATATTCTATCAGGATAACTGCAACAAACCACTCACTCTGAAAAGATACCAGAATTTCCCGCAGATTAAATTTCCTGCCTGATACAGCCATAATGAAATACAGGAAAACTTTGATGCAGACAATCGGAACTACTATATTCCTGATTCTCTTTCCAAGAAAACCCGACACCCGCTTCCGCTCTCCATATCCCTTATAGATCCCGTATCCTGACAGAAAAAAGAAAATAAGTACCCCGATACCGCCCAACTGAGTTACAAGCATAAAAATTCCCGCCTGCAACAGGCCCTTCGCCTGAGCCGCATACACCACATGTGACAGGATCACAAAACATGCCGCAATTCCTTTTAAAAAATTGCTGTCATCGGGAGTCAACAATACTTCCGGCTTCTGCTGAGATATTCTTATTTTCATTTGTCACCTCACACCTGTTCAGCCCATACCCCAAAATAAGTCACATCGCAATACCTTACTGGTTTCAAGAGGATGTCTTCTGACATGCGCCATGAGAATTGTTGGTAAGTGCCTAATGTGCAGCATGCAGAAAATATGTGTTTGTATATGAGAACCCGCCTAAATACTCACTGCTGTTAAGATCCGGGCAAATATCCAACACTCTTTTTATCAGGTTCTCATCGTCTCCAGATGTCATTAAGATCATCTGATAACGTTCTGAAAGATCCATAGAAGCCAGCATGTCCAAATCATCAGCCGTAAAAAAAGTAATGCTGTGATATCTGGATGCCTCATAATAAGCCGGAAGTATCTCCCAAATTTTCTCATACACACAAATACAGTCCACCTCTTCATATGCAGCTGCCGTATTCAGCAATGCCCCGGTAGATTTATATAAATACTCCCATTCCGCATTTTTCCAACTGTTTACAGTCATAACGGCCAGAATGGCCGCCATGATCCGGACACAAAATTTCTCTGTCACATTCCTTTTAAGCCATTTCCCCAATGCTCCCAATACCGTTACGTACAATACCGCGTAGATAGGATGCATATATCTGTCTGACAGAAAGACGGCGATTCTGGAAATAAGTATGAAATAGAGGATACAGGGAACGATAATGCATAGATATCGCATCGCCACAATCTCCTGTCTGCCCTCCCAAACTCTGTCTGCCTGCCTCCTGCCGTATACAAACAATACGATAAGTGCTGCAAAGAAAATATACACAGCCACTCCGCCAAACAACTGATCATCCAGAATACCAAAATATATTTTCAGCCGCATCAGCCAGGTCCCAAGAGAATTTCCGACCAAATTACCAACTGACTCTTCCCCTCTTCCACTAGAAAAGATATGCTGAATCATAGCCGGAAATATCGCTACAGAAAGAAGACCTGCTGTCCCCTGCGCCAGGCAGAAAAATACGGTTTCTTTCATACGCTTCTTATACAACAGCCATATACCATATACCACGCTGAGCAATACCGCATAAACAATACAATAATAATGCGTTAATGCCCCTCCGACTGTACAAACAATCAGAGTCAGATAGAATTTGATCTTATGCGCTTCTCCCACCTGTCTGATAATAAAATACGACATAGCCGTTACCCAGAACATGGCGCAGATATACATTCGCAAAAAAGACACTGCAGAAAGTATGCCCGCCGAACACACAAATGTAACGGACAGGATCCTTTGGATCAACTCATCTTCCACTAGGAGCAGCGCTATCTTTCTAAGGAAAAACAAAGTTCCCAGAGCAAATACAATATTGATCACAGCCGCAGACCATATACTGAAAATCCCCGGAAAAATCGAACAGATTGTGTGAAGGAACATATAAGACAACGGTGGATGCACGTCCTCAGCCTGATTCTTCCACACATTTTTGTAGTCAAAACGGTGCTCTGCGTCCACCGTCATATATTCCATCCATGGTATGGCTGACGGGTAATATGTCTTTCCGTCCTCGATCACGATAGAGGTTCCCCCTACATTATTGGCCATACCATAATTTCCCAACTCATCTACATATAAATTATCCTTGTTTTTGATCGTCAAAACCATTAAGACAATAAACAGCAGATAGATCAGCAGGTCATATACCCTCTTTCTGTTTATCCTTTGTATAATAAACATAATCCCATATTCCCTTCCTCATTCAATCCGCAATACGTAATAAACTTAAGTTTTCTGTAACTTCCCGAAAATCTCCTCCTTGCTCCTCTTAACTGCTTTCCCGTCTCTGATCTCATAGATCTCATCACAATTACGAATCGTTGTCAACCGATGTGCCACAATGATCAACGTCTTAATTCCCTGCAGGGCATCAATCGATTCCATGACCGCTGTCTCCGTCTCATTATCAAGGGCTGCTGTTGCCTCATCAAGAATCAGAATATCCGGTTCCCCGTAAAGTGCTCTGGCAATCGCCACACGCTGCCTTTGCCCTCCCGAGAACTGGATCCCCCACTCTCCGACTACCGTATCCAACTGCTCCGCCAGTCCTTCCACAAAAGGCTTTAGCTGTGCCATCTCCAAAGCCTTCCATACCTTTGCATCGTCAATCTTTTCTTCTTCAACGCCGAATGCAATATTTCTCCGTATAGACGCATCCGTCAGATATACAGACTGCGGCACGTAACCCACAATCTTATTCCACTGTCCCTTCAGCACTCTGATATTATAACCGTCCATCAGTATTTCACCCTCTTTTGGCTCCAGTAAATTAAGTATGATATCCGCCAAAGTAGTTTTACCTGCCCCGGATGCTCCAATAAATGCCACTGAGGTTCCTTTTCTGATGCGCATGTTCAAATCTTCCAACACCGCTGTCTGACGTTTCGGATATTGAAATGTTATGTGCGACAATACCAATTCATCAGTAAACTTAATGTGACTTCTTTCTTCTTCCTCAATCTTCTCCTCCTGCTCTTCCCGTACATCCAATCTCCTCACCATCGCAATCGTTTCATAAGAGGCCGCAAGACACGGAGCGTTGAAAACAATGGAATTGACACAGCTCAGCACGCTGCCAAGAGACGGCAGAATGCGAAATGCCGCAACTGCGATCACCGATAATTGGCTCAACATACTTGCGATATCTGTCTCCCCCAGCACACGCACGGCAATCAGCGTCATAAGACCGGACACACACACCGCCTCAATGAGATAAACAGGCGCATTTGCCCCTATAGCACTCCTGATGGTCGCTTTATTGCTTCCAAGCAGACATCTCTGATATTGATCAACAAAGTATTTCTGTCTGTTCGTCACAAGAACTTCTTTGCTTCCCTGAATTGCCTCTAAGGATGCCTGATAGCCCATACAGTTGAATTCTCTTGCCTGTTTTCCGTATTTTGACATTGACTTCCTGAATAACAACTGCGTTATCCCAAAGCAGAAAACGACCAGCAGCATCAATACCAGCGACATAGAAGGTGTGACAAAGATAATGATGACCGCTGTTCCCAGAATGGTAAATGCTTTACTTAGAAGAATGAACGTAGAATTAATAATATTATAGACACTGGATACATCCTCCCCCAGACCATTGAGCAGCCTTGCGCTGCTGTTCTCTGTGAAGAAGCTGTATCCCTGCCGCATATAGGCATTCATGATCTGAACTGATAATTCCCGGTGAACTTTACATGCGTATTTATTGGATACCCAGACATAAAAAACGCCAAATATATTTTTGAAAATATAGATAAAAATAATGGCCAGACAGACCAGAAGTATTACCTCACGATAAGATTCCAAACCCATCAGATTGACAAAAAAACGAATGTAGGAATTCTTCATCACTTCTTCCGGACTCAGAAAAGCCTGAAGGAGCGGAAAAATAATGGATACCCCGACCGTTTCCAAAAGTGCAAATATAATGGACAAGATAAAAACCAATACACCATACTTTTTCTGATTCGGTGTCAGCACAAAATTCAGTTTATGAATCGCATCTGCCAGCTTTTCAAATTCTTTTTTCACTGTGTCCTCCTCGTACTGTGTACGTGCTCGAGAAATTCATCGTAATTACGTATATAATCACTCTCGTCATAATAATCCGATGCCAATACCATCAAGACAGCATTGGGCGTAAAATCATACATTTCTCGCCATATATTCGCTTCAACGATCAACCCTTCCGTCGGATCATCCAACCTGACATATGCCTTCTCTTCACCATCATCCAGCTTAATGGTACATGCACCGCATGGACAGCACAACACCTGTTTCAGTTTCTTATGTGCATGCAGTCCCCTCACTTCGCCAGGTGTTGTATCATACATATAATATACTCTTTTGACTTCAAACGGAATATTCTTATTTTCCTCCAGCACTACAAGAGCCCCTCTGTCATCTCCGTGTTTCTGAAACTGCATCATCGTTATATTCATAACTTTACCGCCTTATCCTGCTTAATCACGCCAATCATTCAATTTTTCTATCACATAGTTAACTTCTTCGCCCATACCATAATACATGGGAAGGCTCACTTGTGTCGCGCTGATCTCTTCCGCAACCGGAAGGGCTGCTTCTGCTATATTCAAATCTCGATAAGCTTCCTGATCATGAATCGCGATGGGATAATGAATATTCGTCTGAATCCCCTGCTCTTTCAAATAATGAACAAGACTGTCTCTCTTCTCTGTCCGCACCGCAAAAATATGCCAGACATGCTCACAATCTTTACTAATAACCGGCAGCTTTAATCTGGCATTCTTAATTCCTGACAAATATCTTTCTGCGATTTTTCTTCTCTCCTGATTCACTTTATCCAAAGCAGGCAGTTTAGCTCTCAAAAAAGCCGCCTGCAACTCATCCAGTCTGGTATTATATCCCTGATAGATATGGTGATATTTACGGTCAGAGCCATAGTTAGAAAGCGCTTTTATCCTAAACGCAAGACTTTCATCACTCGTTGTTACGCATCCTGCATCACCGAGTGCCCCTAAGTTTTTGCCCGGATAGAAACTAAAACCTGCTGCATCGCCGAGACCTCCGACCCGTCTTCCTCTATACCTGGCCCCATGTGCCTGTGCAGCATCTTCGACCACATATAAATGATAGCGCTGTGCTATTTCCATAATAGAATCCATATCCGCAGATTGTCCATACAAATGTACCGCCATGATTGCTTTCGTGCGCTTCGTTATCTTATCCTCTATCCGTTCTACATTAATCAAATATGTATCAATATCCGGTTCCACAAAGACCGGTACTGCCCCGGTTCTGCTGACTGCCAGAGCAGAAGCAATAAAGGTATTGGACGGAACGATCACCTCATCACCTGGGCCGATTCCATATGCTTTCAGAATAAGGAAAAGAGCATCCAGTCCATTCCCGCAGCCAATACAGTATTTTACACCGCAATAAGCCGCATATTCTTCTTCAAACTTTCGCCCCTCTTCTCCTTCAATATACCAACTATTATCAAGCACCCGCGCAAATGCTTCCCGCAGTTCCTGCGCCAGTTCCTTTTCCAATGGTCTAAATGTAACAAAAGGCACCTCAAACATTTTCATTCCAACTCTCCGGATCTTTATAATGGTGTGTTTTCAAATAAATTTTATATAAAATAAATTCTATCTTATCCCACGCGCTGAGTATATTCATAAATTTCATGAAATTTACTGCTGAATCAGCAGTTTTCAAGCAAAAACGATTGATAAGTTTCAATTTAAATGGTCGGAGATTATACTTTTTCCCATAAATTGGGCTGACTACTTTAAAATCAGTATAATAATGCTTGAACATCTCCAAAAAAGTATATCTTGTATTATAATTGTCAGCTCCTTCTGTCAGATAACGATATACGCACATATAATCCGGCAAAATATATTTTTTGCCCTGATCCATCGTATACATCCACATCGTGATCTCTTCATTATTTCTGGATCCTGCCTGCAAAAAAACGTTGTTGTCCCTGTCATTATAAAAAACATTTCTCATGACTCCGTAATTGCACGGAGCCAACCCGTCTGACAGGAAATCATGAATCGTGTAGTCTCCTGTTCTGATCTCACACTTCTCTAATTTTCCCACTGCCGGCTTATAAATATAGTCCCGCGCAGTAACACTGAAGTATTCTCCATGTTCTTCCAGGAAGCTTACCTGCTTCTGAAATGTCTCATTGCTGAACAAATAGTCGTCCCCATTCATAAGATAAACATATTTCCCCCGCGCATGCATGAACAGATCATACATATTCCTGCACAGTCCCATGTTTTCTCTGCGTTCTACTATTGTCACTATATTCCCATACTTTTTCTCCACAATTTGTAATGTATTGTCCGTAGAGCAGTCATCTCCGACCAGTATCTCAATCACAAAATCCGTTTCCTGCGCCAGAAGATGATCCAGGCACTCTTCGATATATTTTTCATGATTATAGCTAACGACACATACCGATAACATAATATCCTGCATGTTGTATTTCCTCTTTTCGGATTAATTCTTATGAAGTGCAACCAGGCGCTGCAGCTCTGATTCAAGCCAATCCACTTTATCTTCTACCCGGCACTTTCTTCCCAGCATATATGCCCGCAGCCGCATACCGCGCTCATATATCTCATTCCGGTTGCCATACAGATGTTCTATCGCTTCTCTCAGCTGTTTCCCGTCTTCTATGAGAAGGATACCGTCTTTCAGACTGACATCCCCAACATTGGTACTGACCACTGCCATCCCGGTCACTGCTGCTTCACAGTGAACGATCGGACAGTTTTCCGATCTGCTTGTACACACGAACACATCCGATTCCCGATATAATTCATAAATCTGCTCTCTCGTCAAACGGACATTAAAGACTACCTTTTTGCTGCCTTGTTCCGGGAGCCATTGCCTTACATGCTCACGCAGCATAGCCAGATAGTCATTTTCTTCAAATCCGGCAAACTGCAGCACTGCATTCTCGATATCGGCCTCACAGAAAGCCTTAAGCAGCATATCCTGATTCTTATTGTTATTGTAATTTGCCACATACAGATATTGTATCCCCGGCCGTCGGAAAAATGTCTGTGAGTGCTGCATATTCTCAGCTAAAAAAGCCTCTTCCACTGCATTTTCGAGAACTTTTCCATTAGATAGTCCTTTCTCTTTCGCGTATAGATATGAATTATTCAGTTCTGAAAGATAGATGGCCAGGTCAAATTTCTCAAGATAACGGTATAATCTGTGATAATAACGCTTCATCAGCCATTCTTCATATACTCCCAGAATATTTCGATGTTTCAATTTATCCATCATCCGGTATGTCTGCCTGAGATTAGAATACCCATGAGAATAGAACACTTTGGCACACTTTATCTGATCCAGGCAGGGCAGCAGCCAGTCCAGTGTCCATGTCTGTGCACAGATTACGATCAGGACATCCGGCTGAAAGCTGCATATCCGCTCATAGTACTTCTTCCCCGTGCTGTTTTGGTCACGTCCTTTCAGCCTCAGAGGCCATCTGACATAAACCCGGGTTCTCTCTATGGAAACACCGCCGTGAATCTCCTTCCCCGGAAGTACTTGAAGCCCGCCATTTCCCGTACTGGTATAAGCCAGAACTTCATGTCCTCTCTCCGCCAGTCCCTCCGCTAAATATTTTGTTATCTGTGTAACACCATCTTGCGATGGCCAATAGCACGGGACAGCAAACATAACTTTCATCACAATTTCCTTCTATGCCCAATTCAAATATCCATCTTGTTCATAAACTCATCTACGTTCCGGAATAATTCCGCATTCTCTTTCAACCACGTCTCTTCCTGATTCCACCATTTGATTTTCTCTAACTTCTGTATCATCGCTTCCTCAAAACGATATCGAATGACTCTCGCCGGATTTCCTGCCACAACCGCATAGGGAGGCACATCCTTCGTTACAATGGAACCAGCTCCTATAACAGCACCATCCCCCACATGTATCCCACCGATCAGCATGGTCCTTGTTCCAATCCAGACATCGTTTCCAATAATCGTATCCCATTGTGCTCCGTTCAGCTCGGTATGTTCATATGGATCGTATACATCCTGCTCCACATAGGTATCAATCATGGCCCTGCCCAGATGAAAAGCAGGAGATGTAGATATAAATCCTCTTGTAGGATGTCCCCGCCTGGCCACCATCTTTACCTCAGATGCAATGGAACAGTATCTGCCTATCTGGCAGTTCTGGAACCAACATCCATCCATGATATAAGTTCCTCGTCCGACCCGGCACTTTTTTACCCATCCGGAAATATAGTTATTCCCTTCAAATATGTCATCAGAAGAAATCTTACAGTTCTTAGCAAACCTGCAGCCATTTTTATGCAGTTTATACTTAAAATATACAAGATATAATGTGTTTAATAACTTTTTCACCTGAAGTTTCGTGTCCCTTTCCTCATGTCCTGTCTGAGCAACTCCTATCCTCCATTAAATTCCGGCCCCATACACCTGCACAATGGCATTCTCCCACTGTCCGCGCTGTTTCAAAAGCCATGTGATGATATCTCTGACCGCCCCATGACCAGCCTGAACATTGGATACATAATCACAGATCATCCGGACTTCTTCACAGGCATCTGCAGGACATCCTGCAAATCCTGCTCTTTTCATACCCGCCAGATCATTGAGATCATCACCCAAATAGCCAATCTCGTCTAAGCTAATCCCTTCTGTATGCATAAACTCCTCAAGATAGGAAAACTTGTCTTTTATATTCTGTACAAGGAAGTCTACTTTCATCTCCTGCATCCGTCTTGTCGTGGCTGCACACTCCCGCCCCGTCAGAATCATAATCTTCATTCCCATCTGCCTTGCCGTAAAAAAACCGGCCGCATCCCTGGTACAAAATTTCTTCAACTCGTTCCCATTCTCATCATAGTAGATTCCTGCATCCGTCATTGTCCCATCTACATCAATAATAAGATATTTAATTCTCTGAAAATCTTCTTTTTTCTTCATTGAATGACCACTGTCTCCATTTATAAATTCCCGTTCCGACTCCTGCCAAAGCAATATGCAGAAACTTTTGCAGGGCCGAACCCGAAACTCCTAATGTCATTACCTATAGCTGTCATACACAGAATCCGTCAGGAATATAATCTTCATCTGTTTTCGAATATCTGCCACATATCTGCTGTTACGTCTGTTCACTTCCTGCCCTTTAGTATGCTGATTCACCATATAAGATGTAACATAATTATCACCCTCTGAGCGGTATCCATCAAATCCGGCCACATGGACTTGCTCTATCTCAAGTCTCAACAACAGTTTCAACAACATAATGACACTATTATCACAGTTCCCTTTCTCATCAAAGCAAAGATTAGAATAATTAAGAACCATTTTCTCATCACAGACATCTAATAAATTCGATGTGACCAGCACACCTCTACTACTCTTTTTCTGCTCTAATGCTTCATATCTTGTTGCATTAGAGCAAAAGATATAATCCGTTTGATAATCTTCCGGTATAAAATTTGCCGAGAAAATGACAGGTTTGTCTTCATCAATGTATTTTTCTATCTTTTCCCTCTGACTGATCAGACTAAATCCTGGGGCCAGAATCAGAACTGACTGCCCCTGCAGTTCACTACGCAGTTTAGACAGCAGTTCACCGTCATCCACCTCGTGATTCTGAAACTTCTGATAGAGTTCCTCTGCATAAATCTCATCATAGGCAGTTTTTTTGTGCTCCTCAATACTGGCAAGTATCTGATTGATCTGCTTGGCACGCAGACGTCCTTTATTTAATAAAAACTCTGCATAATTTCTATGCAAATTAAACTTGGCGGAAAGCGCATATGCTGTACTATATCCCCAGGACTCTATCTGTTTGAGCTGCTCAATATGATCATCGATCCCATCCAACACTGGATTAACATCATAGATACTCCCCTGCGTCTTGTTCATATAATCCATGATCAATTCCAGACACAGATTACCCGGCACTCTTCCCATACCCAACATGGACCCATCAATCACACTGCCCCGGCCGCTGGCTTTCATGGCAATGAAATCTTGAGCCAATGAATACGATAGTGCAAGATTCTCATGGAGATGCAGGCCAATAATGACTGACGGATCCAGATTATGCTCTATCAGCGAGTAGATTCTCTGCAAATCCGCCCGCATCATAGAACCAAACGTATCCACAACAGAAAAAGCATACGGTTGAAGTTCGTTCACCTTCTTGGTCAATTCCAATATCTGTTTGTCTGAATAACCCATGATATTGATTGGATTGCAAAATACTTTATATCCTTTTTCCTTCACTTTACGAATAAAGGCAAGTCCCTCATCAATATCATAGTCATGAAAAGTAACTCTGACAGCATCAATCGTTTTTCCATCATATGGTTCCAGCTTGTCCACATCATATTTATTGTGAAGTGCCATCGCTGTAAATATGGTATTTCCTCGTTTTTCCGGTAAAACAGAAACCATCTGTGCACAATTATTAAACAGGCTTTTATCTCTGTCATATTCACAATTACGCAGGAAACCCACTTCTACATAATCTACTTGTGAATCCACCAGCTTCCGGATGATACTTTTGATCGTTTGATAACCAAAATTCCAATCATTAATATATCCACCATCTCTTAAAGTGCAATCCAATAGTTTAATATTTGACATATTTACCTCTTCACAGATACTGCAGGTTGTATCATATCTTTTACTCTATCTAAACAATGCAATTATCTGGTAGGATTTGGATCATGCATTGCATACATTGCTTTCGCCATCTCATAATCATAAACATCATCAATATCCGCCGCTTCTCTCTTATTGATCATCAACCTGAAGGCATTAGGCCCATAGTTATAATGCCATTCCTTCAGTTTCACTCTGGGCGCCAGATTAATGCCATTCGTAAAATGATAAAGCAGCGGAAGCTGTTCTGAATTCTTATGTGCAAGTCCCATACTGAAATTAAGCGGTCCTTTCTCATCCAACAGATAAGTCTGGTAAGGGCAACACGTAATCAGGGAGTCATATCCTTCACTCAGTTTCTCAAAATAAGTTTCGATTGCTTTTTCATAAAGGTATGGCTCTACAAGCGGTGAAGTTGCACAAGCCCACATAATATGCTCATTAGGCATCTCATCACTGATATATTCTAAAAACATACCGAAGGGAACCGACTCGTCTGCATACTGAGTAGGTCTCTTAATCGCTGTAACACTTTCATCTCTGCCCATCTGCAGCATTTCGTCAGAATCAGAAGACACAATAATATCTGTGATTCCCTTCACCTGCTTTAGCTGTCTTATCTTATGAATCAGCAAATTCGAGTCTGCGAAAGGAAGTATGTTCTTATTCGGCAGTCTAGTACTATTGCCTTTCACCGGTATGATAGCTGTGATCGTTTTATCCATTTCTAGCGCCTCCGTCAATCTAAAAATTTATATTTATTTGTTAAGTATATCATAAAAATTGAAAACAATAAACACTCGAATACATACCGTCATCCTCTGTTATTTTCGTTTCCTCCTCCGGCTGTTACTGCTCTGAGAAAAGGCATTACTATTATGATATAACCCATTATCTATTAATACAAAATCTTCCCAGCTTCTGTCAAACCATGCCTGTCTCATTACACGCGCGATAAACGTCACATTCGAATAGCCACACACCAATCCGTCACAGTGCGTTAAAGTATATTGATCCCGCACAACCTCTCTCGCCAGATGATAACGATGTCTGTCCCTTTTGTCTTCACTAAAGGCAATCGATTCATCTGTCCCCTCATCCCGAAAAGTATCCTCATAAAGGTATACTTTATCTCCAAAAGCAGACTGAAACTGTTCCACTGCCGCTTTTTCATCCGTAGCAAGAAATATCTTGTCATATCCGGAGCTGTCAAGCAGTTCCTGCACCTTATCAATTTCCTGCTCAATCTGCACCGGGATCGGATGATTATTATATCCTTTGCGAAAGTCCGTTCCCCTGAAATGAACTCCTAAGACTTTTCCATCACCCAAAAGCGCAGAGTATTCCTGCTGCAGATATTCCTTTGTTCTTTCATTATAATAGATATACTTCTTAACCATACGGGCCATTGCATCCACATATTCATCGGAAACATCATAACTGACTGCACCAAACTGTGCCTTCACCTGAACGTAATGGCTTTCCTCCGTCCTGATCATATGGCAGGCATGTGCAATATCTTTTACCTCTGAAACGGGTTTAAAAAAATAGAGGAAGGCGTTCTGTTCACCATCCACCCCATCCGGCTCATAGTACAGATAGTCTCTTCCCCAACGCACGTACGGAGTGAATCCTCTCTCATCTGCAAAGTAAAGTTCAATCAAAGTCACCCCAAATTCTGCAAAAAAACCAACTCCGGCTCCTCTTTCTTCAATCAGATAAATCGTTTTCCCTTCATATTCTCTTCCATGTGTCTGCATCTCCAAAAAATCAGGATTCTGATATCCCTCCAAAACCAGTCTGCGAAATTCCGGATTGTTGCAATGCAGCCGACAGCGATTCCAATAAACTAACTGTTCAGATTTTCTTAAAATATCCATTAAACTCATTCACATACCTCTTTTATTTTATTCTCTTCTTGAAATCTTTCCATCTATGACGGCCATCGCATTTTAAATGTTTTTACGTTAATTTCTCTATACTCTCAAAATTATACCGTTTTCGTTTAAAAATCAATTCTATTATCAGCTGCAAATACTTTATGATCACAGTCAAAATACCAAACAGACCAAAAAAGGCAACTGAAAGGAATAAAATTGTTGTTGTCCAACCTTCCACCGGCGTGCTGAACAAATAAGTGACGACAGTATACCCTACAACAAAAATCGCAAGTATCATCATTAAAACCGTCATAGTAACTGAAAACCGATATCCCACATCTGTAAATAAAATTAATGTATCAACTGCCAGACGTCTCCGGTATTTCTTTTCTTCCCGGTCCCAGTCCTCTGTCTTTCTGTTAACCTGGTAGACCATATTGTCTGTCTTTAATCCACAGTTTGCATACACTGCCTTTCTGTAAGGTACCGACTTGTTCATACTACTGATCCGATTGATCACTCTACGGCTCAATATACGAAAACTCTCTGTACTCATATGATAAGAAAGATGCGAAAACTGGTCAAACATTTGATAAAAAAATTTAGATGAAAACTGCTGTCTCCGATTCGGTGATGCACTGACAATATCAAATCCCTCTAGTGCCCGCCTATACACCTTCATAATCTGTTCAGACTCATAATCAATAACCGTAGAGTCAAACTCAAAAACAAAGTCTCCTATGCTAAGGTCAACCCCCGCATTCATTGCCAATTCCATTCCATGAAAATGACTCATGTTCAGTACCGAAATATTTGTATGCTGCGCCTTCTTACTCACCGCCTTTATCTGTTCTACGCTTGCATCCTCAGAGCAATCATTCACACAGATGATCTCTGAATGATCAAAGTTCTCCTCCAACACCCGCAACACCAACTGCAAAAAACCTGTCATCCTCTTCTCAGCATTGTGCACATATATCACTGCCGATATAAAATTCTTTTCTCTATTCATCTTCAAGTACCTCATCTAAATCATATACTGTGTTGATCTTACCAGATAATACGCTTACAAAAGTCGGTGTCTTTGAAAAAACACGGATTACCGTAGGTCGTGAATCATCAATCTCCGAACTCATCAAAATAGGCTTCATGGAAAAAAGAGATTCTCTGTACTCAAATTTATATTCATCTCTCAAATATTTCCTTGCCAGATTCGCCATATAGGGAAATGCCGTTGCCGGTCGCGCTGCACAATCATTGCAATTACCAAGCCGCTCTGCCGAACAATATCCTTGACTGCACTTTTGGCAGGAAAACGTCGGTCTCTCATCATAACTGGTATCATGCGGCGTAAAAGTCACAGAGGTCAGAGAATGAGTCCCCGTTTTTCCAAAAGGCATAATAGAGAAAAATGGCCCATCCATAACCGTAAATCCATAATTATCCAGCTTCTGATTTACATGGCACAAAATGATCTCACACAATTCATATTTAATTTTAAACTTCTCATATCCAACCATATTTAAAATCTGGTTCGTCGATGCATACGTGGCATTCAGCAAAAAACCTGTCTGATACTCCTGTCCATCATCCCGCCTTACTGTATAAAAATCCGCTTCTTTTGTTATCCCTGAAATTTTTACACTATATTGAATGGTAACATTTTTATGGGCAGACAATTCATTCAGAAAATAATCCCTTAAAATCTTTGCATCATAAGTATATTCTCTTGTCAGAAATACACCGTCGCACATACCCGGCTTGAAAAATTGCTCTGCATACTGTTCCTGACAGGGAATATTCGCCGCTCTGCAAAAATTTTTAAACTGTATCCCATCCGACCACGAATACTGACTCGATGTAGCGTATACCTTCTCAAATTCACGATTGATGCAAAAATCATAGTCTCTGTTAAATCGCTCAAAATACCCAGCTGACTTCATCGCTGTAGAGATAGATCTCGGATAATGATATCCCTGATGTACTCTGGCCTGATTAATATAAGTCGCTCTCTTAAAAGGAGCCGAATCGCACTCAAGAACAAGTACACTTTGTCCTTTTCTCCCACAAAACAGCGCTGAATACAGACCGTATAATCCTGCTCCGATTATGATTTTGTCATATGTTATCTTCATTTCCGTGTTTCTTTCCACCTTCCTTTTTTACCAAACTGTCGTCCTACCATATCTATAACAAGTCCCAGTATCAACGATATAACAATAGTTCCAAAAATTCTTGTCGCTATCAACAAACACCCTCCTCCCGGCCATGATACGATATCCCATTTAAAAAAACAAAATAATATAAAATACTCCAACGGATCGTGATATAAATAAATATCAAACAAATGTCCTGTTAAGATCTTGTAAGGACGAGTATTCGTAACAGCCTCTAAACTTATATTAGCTATCTGTGTTAAACTGCAGGTTACAGATCCTCTTATTATAACTAAAACTAATGCAGGAGCCTTGTCATACTGCGAAATCACAATGTCAGATAAAACTCCTGCTCCAAGCAAAACAAACCAGAGAATAAACGGATATTTTTTCAATCTTTCTCTGTGCCTTTCAAATGTGAACCCCAGTGCAAACCAAAATATCATACTAAGCCCGCTCACAAATCCCAGTATATCCTTTGGTATCCACTGGCAAGTGCTCTGTATTAACAACATAATCGGCAATAACACTTTTTGCATATGAACTCTTTGCAATACTTTATAAATAGCTCCAAAAAGCACCATAACCCAGAACACTGCCGCCAGAAACCATAAATGCCCGCTCTCAATACCTCTCCATAATCCTCCTATCGCCCATTTTAACCCCATCGAATCATAAAATCCGCTGATATATTTTACCGGAAGCATAAAGAAATACCCAGCACAAAAATATGGTACCCATAATCTCTTAGCCTTCTTTATGACAAAAGTCCAATACGTTCCTAACGGTTTTAACGCAAGTACCGCTCCTGACAAAAAGAAAAACAGCGGCATATGAAACGTATAAATCCACGAAACAATGTGTACGCCAATTTGATAATATAAAGTATTATAAACAGTTTGCGCACTATCCAGCCATAGATAATCTATTCCCCCATAAATTGTCTTATATTCCAAATACAAGCTATGGCCAAAAACAACATAAAAAGTAGCAATTATGCGCAACCAATCATAATATGATACTCTTTTATCCCCTACACTTTCATTCACTTTTCTTTTTCCTTATATGTTTTAATTTATAGACGTAAGCTACTAAAAGACTGCCCCAGGCAAACACTGTTATACTTAACGATTTGTAAGTCATCCAATAGTGTATATACGAATGATTGCCAACACATAGATACCAGATAAACGGAAAACACCCTACACCAAACAACAAAAAAAACTCGTATTTTGAAAAGCTTAGACATTCATACCTGTCCGTATTCTTCCAAATCATAACTGCAGCACATACAAACATACAAATAAAAATTGGATTACACAGAACCGCAATGTTTCTAGACAATACTTCTCCTATGTGAATTTCAATATATTGTCCGCTCTCACCACTTCCATGAGACAATCTATAAAGAACCATCAATATCGCATCCTTCAAAATATTCTCATCAGTGATAAACGATCCTATCAGCCATTTTCCCACCCACATTCCGAGATACCCAGCACACCAACCTGTTACAAGCCATGCAGCCTCTCTCAGCTGTTTCCATCCGCATTCTCCTTCATACCCGTGATTCAATATTATCCACAAAATTAATAATATTCCCATCGTTGCCAGCGGATACGTCACTAAATCTACGAAACAGGTTATTATTCCCAGTATCATAAAAAACAAAAAAACTGTTTTTTTACGTTTTAATTGATCAAATATACTAATAAACAAAATTGCTGATATCAGTATTACATAATACAAAATTGCAAGACCCATACTCATTGCTGTTGATAACGGCATAATGGTCATGAAAGCTATAAATAACGGAACTACATAAAGCTTTGCATATTCGTTCCTTAACATTTTAATCAACAATATAAGCGCCAATACTGACTGTAAAATAAAGTTAAGCATCCTAATCTCCGCATAATTAAAAAACAATAACAGCGGTTTTAAAAACACAATCCAGCCATGCCAATATCTCGCATAAGAAACCGCCTGCGCTCCCTCTTTTCCTTGAAGATACTGTATTCCGGAATCAAAAATATTCGCTCCATCATATTTATAATAAAATCCTTTCATAGCCTTATCCAACACAAACTCATCTCCGTCATACAAGGCCATATTAAGCATCGTCATATCTGTGTAAGTATCCAGATATGTGGATTGAAAACCAGGAATCAATGTTGGTGAAACTCCCTCTTCCTCAAAAATTGGAAGTGATTCTACCGCATGCTGATACATCGATGTTACGGGAAGCATATAAACCAGTAGCACAGTTACAAATGCAACTCCCCAACCCAATAAGATAATAAGAATTCCCTTTTTTATTTGATTGAATATAGCTTCCATATTCTGTTTCACTGTATCAACCACCCTTTTTTGACATATTTTTTCTACTCTACTCTAATCTTTTGTTCCTCTCCGTATGATGGATTATTAGCAATTATAATCGTCCCGAACACCAGGCACATATTCATCAGGTTCAGTGGCCAGAAATATCTGAAATCTGACCAACCAGTAGACAACATCAAACTTAATATATGACCCAGAATAGGAGCTACAATCAAAAGGCATTCCCTTACGTTCTTCGTTAAAATCACAAAAACAACTGCCCAAAGTCCTAACAGCATCAACAATCCACATCTCCACTCTAGCGCAGAAATCCACTGACTTTCCGCAGTATATGCAGTAAATGCCGACATTCTCTCATATAAACTTACATAAATTCTGTCCGGATAATATTTTTTCCAGTCCTCATGCTGGTTTACAGAATGATAATCTACGCACAACAGTTGAGATCCCTGGCCTGAAAAAATGTCCCACACAGCATCCTGGCGATCTATCAAGGCTCTCAACATCAAAATCGGATTTTTGACAAAAGTATCAATATAATTCATAATAAACTCTGCTGGTTCCACATTCAAATCATATGACTGTCGGGCATAAGTAGGATAGTATTTATACTCCGCATTATTATACTCGGTCATGACGTTGATCATCTTCAAAGTTTCTTCTGAAACCTGCCCATTTGAATAATATGCTCCTAAAATATCCTGGCTTAATCCAATATACATTCCATATCTTCCCATATCTCTTACCTCAAAATAAGAATATACAGGATACTTAATAAAGAAAATCAAAAACATGGCAACAAACAACGCACACCACATTTTGATACTTTTTCTCAACACGACTGCCATAAATACTACAATAACAACAACCGCTGCCGGACCATTTTTTTTATAAAAAAAGATTCCTGTTAATGCTGCCACAAATTCTGCATAAATATAGAATTTCCTTCTATATCTTTCATAATCAGTTGTTAATTTTAAAAAAATAACCAGTACCCAGAGAATTGACAACGCATACGGGATGTCCTTCCATATTGTATTTAAATGCATAAAATTTGCAGCATTTATTCCTGTCAAAAAAGCGATAGCTATTACTATCTCACTCTTTAAACCTTTCCTTTTTAAATACAATAAGAATTCAAGCATTACATATAGCCAGAAAAAATATTGAACTAGGATCACTGCATAAGTAGAATCCCATATTCTCAAAATCACATGCAATATCATGCAGTAAAAAGCCGGATGCCAATCAAGCATCCCCTTCAGATTGTGGGCATTATATACCATACACGCAAGTGTATCATTGCTTGAAATTCCGGGATTGTTTGCTGCTAAATTGTAGAGTGCCGGCAGTAATAATAAAATTACCAATATCATAATGAATCTAAAAGATGTTCTTTCATTCGTTTCTTTTTTTAAAAAAAAACGCCCGAAATAATCCATCCAATAAAGAAACGACCATACCACCGGTACAAACCAAGCAGCCGTCACGATAAAAACAAATAACCCCGCACATGTCACTTTAAGAGTTAACGGATAAATAAATATCCGCTGGCCAACCAAAGCAAATGCGCTGTATAAGCAGGTAAATATCAGAATCGCTTTTTTATATGCTTTGTCAATTTTTTGATATACAAACTCCTTCTTATCCTCTATTTTCAACGCTGCACATAGCGATATACAATAAAAAATTATTTTAGTAGGATTCTGAAAATCAATACCACTACAATTTAGAATCACTAAACAAAATAAAATCTCCAGGACCGCAGTACATACATCCGCTCTGATCACTGGTAAGTACCCGCAAAATACTTTTAAGCTCCTCTTAATATCCTCCACATAAACAAGTACCACCGTGCAGATTACAAAAAGAATAATCCACAATGACGAACTGACCATTCTATTGATTCTGCCCGGAAATTTTAAATAACCGTACCGTATGGCAACCTGTTCACCTGTTTCCTGACCATTGAAAACGCTGTTCACAGCTTCAGGCGTCTTCTTCTCCTCCTTCACAGCTAAAAGAACCGGTATTTGAGTGCACTCCTCCGATGCACTCAAACAAATCGTATATTCCTTGTCCTGAGTGAGCGGTGCATTCACATATACCTTTTTCCATTCGAGATTATTCATATTGTTGAGTGAGATATTTGTCTGATAGATAAGATCGTCAGCCTGCATAATCTTCAACGTAACCTCGCCCACTCTGTCATCCTGCAGCTGATCAAAAACCAATTCGATACTGTTTAATCTGCTCTTTTCACTTTGAAAAGTCTGCTTTACATCTATGCAGGGAATGGCACGCGCAGCTGCCAGATCTATATCAGCTGAGACATAATACTCTCTATCAATATCACCTGCCATAATATAACCGATTCTAAGTAATATCATAACTGCCAGAACAGAAATCGCAATTTTTTTCCATCCATCCATTTTTTTCACGTAAACACTTTCTCCTCATTTGTGTATTCTTTCATGCAGCCAAATTGATACCCTCCGCATACCGATACTCCCTGCCAGTCCACAGACAAATATCAAACAGATTCCTGCATTTTCCATCCAACCATACCCCAACACCGCACAGCAAATATGTAATAGAATGAAAGTAATCATCAAAGCGCACAATAATATATTCCGATAACTGACATTTTTCATGACAGCAATCTTATCTCTCTTCACTTTATCATACAACTGCCATTGTTCCTCGAAGTACTCTCTATAATACGGACTATCCTGCGCATACTTCCACCATACCGTGTAACCTGGCATTATACTGACAGGATTCCACGGCTTACTATAATCTTTGTAAGAGGAAAAATGAAGAATCCTGGCTGTTTTCTCACATTCTGTAATATAATCGTATCCCAATTCCTCCACATACCGTTCATTCTCATCCAGACAGGAGATCCGCCCAGGTACATACTTAATATGGTTTTTAAACAACATTCCGAATGTAAATTCCATCTGAGAAAAACCAGCCATTTTCTTGATTTTCTCATCCATTTCCAAAATATCCTGCAAAGTAAATTCTTTCCTGATTTTTGCCACATTGTACATGGACATGACAAATGTCAGCGTATCCCCGCCAATTTTCTGCATAAAGCTCCTGTGATTGGATGGTTTATGTTCCGGCCCGGGACAGATCACGTACGAATCTTCGAAATCTGTATCATAAATTTCTGATAAATCGCCTACAATTACCGTATCTGACTCAATTACCATAATTCTGTCTACTTCCTGTGGAAGAAGCTCATGAAAAAGCCAATAACTGGACATTGTTCCAACCGGCCAGTGATCTTTCTTATTGATATGAATATATTTTCCCGCCTTTTCTTCATCAAAGCGAAGGATATGTATCTTATGCCCATACTTTTCTGCCAAGGCAAACTCATTCTTCATATCCTCAGAAGTCAGGTCCTCTGACACCACATACAAATGTATCTGTCTGGTCTTATGATTCATAAACAGGGATTTTATTGCCACGTATGCGTATTTGAGATTTCTGCGCCCGGTAGTAATATATATGTTCATCCATTTCTTCATCATTAACCTCTCGCATTATCGTTCTTATACATATGATGTTTTCGTCTTTCAAAATAAAACTATTCTTTCACACAGGATGCATTACATCCTAATGACCCATTTCTGCCTTCCTGATTCTCTCTATAATCTCATTTATCTCTCGCTTACTTGTCAATTCATGCGCGTGTGCTTTCTCATTTTCATAAGCCCTCTGCCGCAATCGCCTCTGGTTCTCCAAAAATGACCATGTAATTTTCTTATTATTCAGCAGTTTCACATACACTCTATAAAAAATATCGACCTTGGAAACTGCCTTAATCGCTTTCTCAGCGCCGGAATAAGCATGAATCCCCTTGATCTGCTCTTTTTTCAGCCGATAACTGTCATCCCTTAAAACCTCTTCCGCCATATCGGCAAACTTCATATAACTGGGTGTATTCCAGTCTACTAAATAAATTTCCTCTATACTGCTCTGCGGTGTCGGAAACTCCTCCTCCCTGGCTGTAACAGATTTATAAAACTCTTCGAACGTCACCAGTTTCTTCGAATCCGAAATAAGTTTCAACTCAAATCCTTCCGTAACAGGCAATGGGAACAAAAGCTGGCACATTTTTCTCGCAAAGAAAGCTTCCACGATCACGGAACTGTTACCAGTATACACTTTATCACACACAACAATCCACTGTTTTACAGACTCCCCACTGATCAGGCGGAAATTTTTACACCGTTTAGCCATATTTTGTGCCATAATACTCGGATGACCTGGATGAGGTCTGAATACGACAAAGATATCCGAATTCTCAACACATATTTTTTCCAGCCAACTTAATACAATTTTCTGCGAATCACACATAAACTGGTAATAGTCTGTCCAGTTATCTCCAAAACGTTTACACATCTCCTGAATGTAGTCCTGTGGCAGGGCATCTCCATAATAAGGAGATGCAAAGAAAATCACCTTACTTTTATTCGGAATATCATACTTATCAAACAATTCTTCCCTGCTCAAATAATATCTACAGAGCGGCTCTCTCAAGAAATCCATTCCCACATGACCTGTCAGCTTAACCATTTTTGCATCCAAATGGGCCGCATCCAGAAGTCTTTTTACGTTTTGTTCTCCCCAGGAGACATGTGGAACTACTCTGCCAATCTCTTTGTAATTCTTAAAAGCACCTTCCCGCTCCTCATCTTTAGGATAAACAATATTCTCCCACTGCATATCAATTATTTTATCAAATTTGACATAGTTTTTTATCTGCCATGACAACGCCAAATTATCGTAGCACGCCATAACAAGCACTACTTTTGCATAAATAAACGGTTTCACAGCCAGTTCATTCTCTGCATCCTCAATATAACGAATCTCCGTTCTGTATCCTCTCTTATCAAGTTCATATTTAATGAGACACAGATTCTCCAATTCTCTGACCTTATGCTCATAGACAAATAAAAAATCAAGTTCTTTCATGGCTAATATTTATATTCCTTTCAGGTTATGACTGCTTCCCCATATTTCCAACTATCTGTTCACTTCAAAACGCTTCCAATCAATCTCTCCCACTGCTCCACTACCCGTCCCGGTTCCAGCGTCTCCGCCTTTATTAAAGCATTCCCTGACATTCTCTTCCTGCATTCAACATCACCGGCCAGTTCCTCCATCGCCTTTACCAACTCACCTCTCTGAAAGGCCGGCACCACACGTCCTTCCACACCATCTGTCACCAGCGGCCCGATTGCCGGTATGTCGTACGCGATCACGGGAAGTCCCATCTCCAGCGCTTCCGTGATCGTCATAGGAAATCCCTCCCACCGGGAAGTCATAACAAATACGGAACCTTTGAGCAGATTTTCTTTGACCTCGTGGATATACCCTGTGATCCGGGCTTTGTCCTGCAGTTTTTTTTCTTTGATCATCTCACGCAGTTTCTGCTCCATACTTCCACCGCCAATGATCAAGAGTTTCCAATCTTTATTTTTCATGGAAAATTCCGCAAACGCCTCTATCAGATCATCGTATCCCTTCTCCTGTTCCACTCTGCCGCATGTAACAAAACACCTGGCGCTGACATCCGCCTTCTCGTGACTCGCAAAGCTTTTCGGATTCGGAATAACGGTTGTATCAAGTCCCAACCGCTGCTCATATTTATCTGCAATATCCTGATTCAGCACAACCCGCATATGCAGCTTCGCGGCACACTTCTGATAGACCTGCACCCGGTTTCTGTAATATCCGGTCTTCCTGTCAAAGTATCCCTCATAAGAACTGTGCTCCCAGCTGATACATCCTGCCCTGATCCTGTCTGCAATATATCCCAACAGTATCGTGTTCGCACCTGATACAGCAATCATCAGATCGTACTTTTCCGCATTGATACGTTCTACCCACTCTTTCAGATGTTCTTCTGGATAAAATGCCTTCTTCAGCAGCATCTGCGAGATTTTTCCGGAAGTCATTCCTGTAAAATGATATAAAAGTTTAATGCCATGTTGAAAAAAGGATTCCCTGGCTGCCTCAACTTCCTGTACTCTGATCCTGTCAGACAAGGGATAATCATTCCGTTTCCCACCTTCCAGACGGCGGCTCTCATACGTATAAATCGTGATATCGTGGTGTTTCGCCAGTTCGCTGGCTATCAACGATACAACTCTCTCTTCTCCGCCGCATGTTGTCAGAGAACTGATAATAATCCCTATCTTAGCCATATAACGCCCCTGTTCACCCTTCAAAATATTGCAGGATTGCCTGAATGATCCTCTCCGACGCACGCCCGTCCCCATACGGATTGACCGCTCTGGACATCCTCTGATACTGTTCCTGATCATCCAGCAGCGCCCTCGTCAGCCTGACAATATCATCTTTCTTCGTTCCCGCCATCACAACGGTCCCGGCGTCCACAGCTTCCTGCCGCTCCGTCTTATCCCGCAGGACAAGTACCGGAACTCCGCAGGAAGGCGCTTCCTCCTGAAGCCCTCCGGAGTCCGTCAACACCAGATAACTTCTGTCCATAAGGTTATGCATATCTTCTACATCAATGGGGTCGATCAGATGCACTCTTTCCTCCCGCCCCAACAGTTCATGCACCGGCTCACGAACCAACGGGTTCAAATGTACCGGATAGATCACTTCCACATCAGGATATTCTGACACGATCTCCCGCAGGGCCCCGCAGATATCCTGCAGCGGTTTTCCCAGATTTTCACGTCTGTGGGCCGTAACCAGCAACAGCCGTCCCTTTCTTTCTTCCATAATGCCGGCAAGTGCCGCATCTTTGTACTGATAATCAGGCGAGATCGTCGTCTGTAATGCATCTATGACCGTGTTTCCGGTCACAAAGACATGATCCCTTATATTCTCCTTTTCCAGGCACGCCCGATTATTCTCGGTCGGCGCAAAATGCAGATCCGCTATCCTGCCCGTCAAAGTACGGTTCATTTCTTCCGGGTAAGGGGCATATTTATCATAAGTGCGCAGACCTGCCTCCACATGTCCTACAGGAATCTGCTGATAAAAAGCCGCCAGCGCTGCCACAAACGAAGTCGTCGTATCGCCGTGCACCAGTACCAGATCCGGTTTTTCCTTCTCAAGAACAGGCCGGATCAACGTGAGAATATCTGTTGTGATCGAATGCAGCGTCTGAGACATTTTCATGATCTGCAGATTATAATCCACCTGAATCTGAAAAATATCGATCACCTGCTGCAGCATTTCCCTGTGCTGCCCTGTCAGGCAGACGATGCTCTCTATCTCCTCATATTCCCGCATTTTTTTGATCAGCGGGCACATCTTGATCGCCTCGGGCCTGGTGCCGAAAACGCTCATAATTTTTATCTTCTTCATTTCAAATGACATTCCTTTCACTTCCCGCCGGTCTGCGCTTCGCCTGCCGCCTCCAGGCATTCCCGGATCGTCTGCACTCTTGCCTGCCAGGAGTTCTCCGCCAGAAACTTTTCCTGCCTGTCCTGTGTGAATTTAGGCGGGAATCCTTCCTGTGCCAGCTGCCTGAGCAATTCCGTATATTCCCGTTTGTCATGATAAAAGTACACGAATTCGCCAAACCGGTCTATCTCCGGATACCAGCAGGATACGATACATTTCCCCCATGCAATATATTCGTACAGCTTAACCGGATCCACATAGAGGATGATATCGTTGATCTGAAAAGGCATCAGCAGGCAGTCCAGTTCCTGTACGGCCTCCCCCAGCTTTCCATGTTCAACCACACCCCTGTAATGAACTCTTGTATGCTGGATCGGCTCATGATCCGCCACCGGTCCGATCAGCTCATAACGGATCTCCTTCTGCTCTTTCAGGCTGTTTAAAACCAGCCGGCTGTCAAACCATGCTGACAAAGTCCCTATATAGCCCAGCGTATATTGTTCTTTTCTCTGCGGTATGGCAGGCGGCTTTAAGGAGATATTGCTGTACCCGTTCCGTATCACCGTAATATCCTTGCCGGGGCACATCGCCAGAAGCTTTTCTTTCAGCTTCAGGCTGGATGCAAACACCAGATCCGCCCGTTCCAGCAGTCTGTATTCCTCCACGCAGGCTCTACGCAGGTTACGCTCCCGCCTGTCCTGATACAATGCCTCAAAATTATCCATACAGTCATATACAACTGTTCCCCTGTAGTCCTCCGGAATATATCTGCCAAAAAGAGGATAGCCCACCCAGATAACATCATATTCGGCCAGATCCCCCAGCACTCTGTCATGCAGTTTTCTGGCCACTGCTCCGACCAGCCTGTTTTTTTCCTGAAAAGGAATCTGGTACAATTCCAGAAGACACTTCGGCTGCCGGTTATTCTGATGCTTCGCGTGGATCGGCTGCTTCGTACCTGCAACAGTCAAATCATATTCTTTTTCCAGCTCTAATGCAAGTACCTGGGGCCTCTGGAAAATCCAGTTCCATTCGATCCCCATGATATATAACATTTTTTTCAATTTGTTTTCCTTCCTCTACATCAGAGTCTCCCCTTCTGCCGCATCGACGGGCACCCCGTCAGTATGGATACCTCCCCCATCTTCCCCAGCGATAATCCCTTATTCCTCTGAGCAACGCCGCGCACATCTTCCGTTTTCCCTGCAGGAACCAAATTGCCATCCACGCAAGCCTGTTGCAAAAGAAATAGCCTAGAAAAAGCAGGAAGCTTCCCCGCATATGCAGGCTGTTGCACAGCAGCCAGTTCCGCGTGATATAATAGGCGTTCGCCGGCTTCTCATTTCCTTCGGTGGATCCGTTTACCTTATGATAAACCACTGCCTCCGCGCAATAACAGATATCCACGCCCTGCTCCGCCGCCCGCATACTGTACTCCGTATCCTCGTAATACAGGAAAAACCGGTCGTCCAGAAAGCCGATCCGCTTCACAATCTCTTCCGACAAAAACAAGGCGCATCCATTGGCGAACCGGCAGGTTCCGCTCCGGTCAAACTGCCCTCTGTCCGGCTGATTGAGTCCTCTCTGCACGGATTTGCGAATCACCGGCGTGAAATCACCCCCGGCGCACCAGATAACATCTCTCCTGTCAGCATAGTAAACCTTCGGCACCACGATCGCCCCTGTCTTTTTGTGACAGTCATACATCCGCTCAATCGTATCCGGTTCAATCTCCGTGTCGTTGTTCAGGAGCAGGAAATGATCGATCCCCTGTTCCATCGACCACCGCATTCCCGCATTGTTGCCTCCGGAAAATCCGCAATTTTCTTCCAGGGCAATGATCTGCACCTGATCATTGTCTCCCCATGCCTTTTGCAGCGCCGCCAGAGAATCATCCGTGGAGCCATTATCCACCACGACCACCTGGATCTGCCCGCTGACCGTGCTCCGCAGGATAGAAGCGATGCAGGTATCATTGTATTTTATCCCGTTATAGTTAACTAAAATAACGCTTATTTTCTTTTCCATACCGGTTCCTTCAACAAATCCAGATACTGACAGGAGATCCGTTCCGGCGCATACAGGGCAAAATCGGGATCCTCCCGTGCGTCTCTCCGCTCCCTGTCCACCTCCAGCATCCGTCCGATCCACTCGTCTGCATCATAAGGGTCCTCCACATATACGGCCTTCCCCTGCGTCACCTCCGGGATCGACGCACATTTCGTCGTAATCACGGGCGTATGAAACAGCATGGCTTCCACCGGCGGCATTCCGAATCCCTCAAACACGCTGGGAAACAGAAAGGTATGGCAGTTCTGATACAGCGTATTGCGCTCCTCGTTGCTGACAAACCCGGTCAATGTTACAATATCCTGCAGGTTTTTGTCGGCAATCTGTGCTTTCAGCTGCTGCGCCGCGTGGCCGTTTACGCCGCTGATCAGCAGTCTGCATGGCAGCGTATCTGTCCCCCGGGCTCCTGCATCACCTGCGACACTCCGGACAGAAGTTTCTTCCACACAGTTCTCTTCCATATCCTTTTTTCGTTCCGCGATCTTCTCCATCACTTTGATCAGCGTCATCAGATTTTTATGGGGTATCATCTGACTCACCGTATAGTAAAAGCGTTTCCGCTCAATCCCATATTTCCGGCCCAGACTGTCAAATTCCACTACCTCGTTTTCCCTGATCAGGATGGGATTATAAATGACACGAATGTCCTTCCTTCCATATCTGCGCTCAATATCCTCCTTCACCCATCCGGAGATCGCCACGATCCGCGCCGCGTTCCAGACATCCATCCGCCAGCACAGCCGGGAATAGGCCACCTCATGAAAAGGGTGATATTCCGGATAATGCAACGCCTGCAGATCATGGATCACGCAGGTATATTGAATGCCGCCGTTGAGCCAGGGCTTACAGTACACCGGTTCGAAGCATTTGCGGAAGCCGTTTTTGCGAAGCAGTCTGTTCTGAAAAAGATTCTGCCAGATAATACGCTTGCCAATATTGGCCGACTTAATGTCCGCTGTCAGAAGATGAAATCTTTTATCACTCTCATATTTCCGGAAGGTATCGGCATTATCCCTGGATACCAGCAGGGTAAAATCAAACGCTTCCTCCAACTTTGCCAGACCGTCCAGAAGATTTCTGATATATGACTCCGTCCCACCGACCTTGCCGGGACGCAGCCAGAGTAGATCTATGGCTGTTTTCTCCATCTGTCCTGCCTCCCTGACAACATGATAAATCTTTCCATACTCATTCTGACTTTTTCTTTTCCTCAGTTCGTACTTCCAACTCTCTGATCCTTTTCTCCAGTATGCTGATCTCCTGTATCAAAATCCTGATCTTCAACTGCTGTCTGGAAGCGATTGAAGTCAAAGTCATCAAAATCATCATCATAAAAGCAAGACACATGATATAAAGTCCATTCATATTGTCCTGCATCCCGATCAGATGAACAAACCACACTGTCAGTTCCGGAAAATAAATCATGATCCCCATGACTACGCCAGCCACAAGCCAGATCAGCGTATATTTCAGTTCCAGCATTTTTCGTTTCAGATAATAGAGAATAATGATGAAATAGCAGATAACTGCTATGGAAAGCGTAACCTGCAGGGTATGTGGAATCATTTCTGCCTCCTGACTCCGAAGCTCAGCCTCCGGATCAACATCGCCAGCGTGACCTTAAACATATAATAAATGGATTTCTTTAAGGTAATGGAGCTGGTGCCGCCCTCCCTCTGCCTCATAATAACCGGATACTCTACGATCTTTCCCCTGTGAACTGCCGTGATGACCATAGCCTCCGGTTCCGGATAATCGGCCGGGTAATCCTGGGCAAATATATGGATAAATCTGCGGTTCACGAGACGATAGCCGCTGGTGATATCCCGGATCCGCACTCCTGTCAGGATCCATCCCAGTATACTTAAGAATTTAATTCCCGTCCGGCGAAGACCGGAAGACTGAAATCCTTCTTTTTCCATAAATCTGGAACCGATCACGCAATCTGCCTGCTCTTCTTCCATGTATCGGATCATATTCTCCAAAAAACCTACATCATGCTGTCCGTCACCGTCTATCTGGACCGCTATATCATAATCATTATCGCGGGCATAGCAGTAACCGGTCTGAACTGCACCGCCGATTCCCATATTGATCGACAGATTCAATACTTCATACCGTTTCCTCTGACATACCATCTTAGTCCCGTCTGTGGAGCCGTCGTTGACAATGATATAGTCATATTGCGGAAAATTTCTTATTAAGTTATCGACTACCTTCTCAATATTCTCTTCCTCATTGTACGCAGGAATAATGATCAGGACTTTCTTCGATGCATCCATTTCATCAACCAGTTCTTTCCATATATTTTCCAGAGCTGCAGCAACAGCAGAAAATATATCATATAAAAAATACCAAAATTATACACCAGATACCTCTGCTGTCCAAAAAAGACCAGCGAAATGACCACGATCATCACCAGATTCGTTCCAAGAACGGCTGACATAAACTCCGCGTAGGCTCTGTCCACCTTTTTATCCAGATAAGCCCAGATCATCAGCCCGACAGCTGACAGATAAAGAAACAGCGTAACCAGATGGCACAACAGGTAAATTTCCGCAATCTGGAAAAAAACCGTGCAGATAAAAGCCTGTGGCAGCATCATTAAGGTATGATACAGGAGTCTTCCCCAATGGGCCCGTATCAGTGTCAATCCGATCGTCATCCAATTAGCATTCTTGACAACTCTCTGATTCTGCCCCTGCAACAGTTCGGGCCGGGCTGCGTAATACTCCTCCTGTGCATAAAAGCATTTACTGCCGACAGAACCGATTCCGCCAACGATATCCTTCCACATCCACAATCCAGGATGTGCGTAAGTATACAGGCATCCTTCCCTGTCTGCCGTTTCATAGAAAAACAGGAACAGCTCCTTCATTTGTTCATCCTTGAAAAGATGATAATCTTCATAATCCGCCTCATACATCCCTCTGGAAAAAATGAGTGATGTATACTGACTGGCTACCGCCGTATCTTCTTCCGCAACCACATGCAGGGTATCTGCATTCTCGCCGCGCACTTCTGCTTCTGTTCCGGCAGCTCCGGACTGCTCTGCCTGTGACGAAAGTCTCTCGGTTTCCAGCCGCATCGTATACCGCGCCAACGCCTGTTGATACGCGGTGCTGATCCTGCTCGTACACCAGACACCAACAAGCCCGATGAACAGACAGCCCGCCAGGCCAAATAAAATCCGCCCGCCAATCCTGACTGCTTTCCCGGCCTTACTCCTGCTTCCTCCGTCAAAAGTGCAGTCTTTTTTCCCTTTTCCCGTCAGGACAATATAGAAAAAAATCACTCCACAGACGCCAAACAGGATCTGCAGCTGTGACCGGGTCGCCGCCAGAAACTGCGTGACCAGGTAAAGAACCGCCACGCCTGCAAGGCTTTTGTTCCAGACAGCCGTTAAAAGCACCGCCATAAACAGATAAAAGGCCGCATAGGCAATCCCTTCCGTCACGATCTCCTGGGTTGTCATTGCGTCCGGCATATCCGTTGTGAAAGGCAGCAGCGACAGCAGATAAATCCCGTAAGACTCCAGATAGCCGAGCTGAAACCGCCTGCGCACCAGATGCGTAAACAGAATCACGCACACACAGGCAAAGACGGCCTGCTCCGCCACCACTGCCTGCAAATATACCGCTTCCCCGAACACTATCCTGTTCAGGCGCAGAAACAGCGGATAAAGCGGCATAACGCCTTCCACATATCGTTCCATATTGAGGTAGCTGCCGCTGTCGTCAAACAAAACATAACCATCGGCACCGATCAGCAGAAAAGCGGCCATGGAAAGCACCACAAGAGACACGGAAAACCATATTTCCCGCGCTTTATCCTGCTGCCTTCCTGTCCCCTGTTTCCGTTCCGGTCTACTCAACATCTTCTTTATACTTCCTCCAGGTTCTCCGGTTCTCCGAACACCTCATCCTTCCGCCTCTCAACAACCTTCCCGTCACCCACCTCATAGATCACATCCACATTGCGGATCGTCGTCAGCCTGTGGGCAATGATGATCATCGTCTTCGTGCCCTGCAGATTCTCCACCGCCTCCATGACTGCCGCCTCTGTATCGTTATCCAGCGCCGAAGTGGCCTCATCAAGCACCAGAATCTCCGGGTCATGGTACAGCGCTCTGGCGATGCCGATGCGCTGCCGCTGCCCGCCCGAGAGTCTGACGCCTCTGTCTCCTACAAGGGTTCCCAGTCCGTGCGGCAGGCTGCCGATAAATTCTGTCAGCTGTGCCTTTTCCACCGCCCGCTGTATGGCCGCCTCGTCTATCTCCGACTCTCTGACACCAAACGCGATGTTATTGCGGATCGTATCATCGGACAGATAGATGACCTGCGGAATATACCCTACCTGGGCATGGAATGTCTTCGGCTTTTTGTGAACGTTGAGGCCGTCCGCCATGATCCTGCCCTGCTGCGGTTCCAGCAGTCCCAGAATGATATCCACCATAGTCGTCTTGCCTGCGCCTGATGCACCTATGAAAGCCACCGTCTGGCCCTTCTTTATCGTGAAATCGGCATCCCTGATCACAGCCTCCTCCACATCCGGATAGTGATAAGTCACATGTTCCGCGCGGATCTCCCCTTCCAGATTCCACGGTTCCTTTACCTCATTGTCCTGCCGCTCCACATAAGCCTCGATTTCCGTCAGGTCATGATATACCAGATCCACCGACGGCAGCGCGTACAGGATACTGGTCGTATACTCATTGATCTTACCCACGCTGGGCATCAGGCGCAGCGCCGCCACGGCAAAGACCGCCAGCTGCGGCACATAATAGATAATGTCCGCCTCACCGAAAAACATTTTAATGATGATCGCTGTCAGAAGCCCCGTCATACATACCGCTTCCACAATATACTTGGGCAGGATGGAGATCACTCTGCTGATCCGCAGTCCTCTGGCAAATTTCGCATAATATTTCTGATATTCATCGACAAAATACTGCTCTCTGTTTAAAATCTTGATCTCCTTGATGCCGCCAAGCGACTGGTTCATCCACTGGAAGATCATCCCCCGGTATCCCTGATTCTTCTGTCCCAGCCCCCGTGCATATCTCTTCGTAATAAAAAAGAACAGCCCGATGCAGAGCACAAGCAGCACCAATACCACCAGCGTTATGGACTTGCTTACGATCAACAGAAAAATACCAAGCACGGAGCAGGTCACGACTTCCGTGATCAGTTCCAGAGAATACAAAATAACCTGCATAAACTGGCTCGTATCTTCCTGCAGGCTTCTCTGCAGAGTTGCGATATTTTTATTCAAATGAAATGTATAGGGTTCCTTCATATACGTCACAAGCAGTCTTGTGGACAGGTTCTTCTGCGTATTATAGGAAAATTTGAACATATAGCTTCGTTCAAGAATCAAATATACGTTTTTCAGAACATATACAATCATGATGCACACAGAAAGAAAACCCAGAAATCCCTTGTTGCTGTGAAATCCGAACAGGTCATAGAGCCATTTCAGATACCATGTCTTCTGAATGGAATCCTGATTCATGATAATATTGACAAAAGGTGTGAAGATCGAGACGCTCAGCAGTTCCAGCAGACTGCCCACAATGACTGCAAACAGCAGCACCGTTATTTTTTTCTTATCCCTTTTGCTGAAAATATAGCCAAGCTTATGCGCCAGGCCCTTTATTCCTCTGTTTCCCATATCATTCCTCTTTGTCTGCGCATAAACGACAACCGCGCTGTCCCCAAAATGTCCTTTACTATGAAAGTCTTCGACTTTCATAGCATGGATGGCCATGCGGCCTGCCAAGCGGCAGGTTGAGCATGATGTAAGTTTACTATGAAAGTCTTCGACTTTCACAGCATGGATAGCCATGCGGCCCGCCATGCGGCAGGCTGAGCATGATGTAAGTTTACTGAAAAAGCGCTTGGCACAGATTGTTGTGCGAATCGCGGTCACTGATCTTTCTTGCAGGCACACCGGCCCAGGTCGTACCCGGTTCCAGAATATCTTTCGTCACCACCGCGCCGGCGCCGATCGCCACATCATCGGCTATTATAACCGCGCCAATCACCTTCGCACCACTTCCAAAATAGCAATTGTCACCAATCGTAGCTGCATCATGGCTTCCATCTGTTGCCCCAATAGTAACCCCTTCCTGCAGTCTGCAGTTTTTACCGATTTTTGCTCCGCCATGTACGACAATCGTTCCATAATGTGGGATGGAAAGTCCCTCCTGGAATACATTGATCGGTATCGTAAATCCAAGTTTTACACTCATGCGGTGAAATATACAGGCGTGATATTTTCTGACCAATACCGCCCAGGGCCCCCTTCTGCAGTTTGTATCATACTCCAGCTTACGCAGCATAATCTCAAATTTCCAGATTTCGTCCTGCAAAAATTTCGGCCGCTTATCCCGCTGTCTGTTCAACGCCAGACGGTCCTGCTCCAAATATCGGAGAAATGTTTCCTTACTGTCTATCATATCTCTCATCCTGCCTCGACTGCATACTGCACCAATCATATCCTCCCGGTTGCCCTCACCACATCCGGCTCACTGCTTTCAAAGCCAACACTTCACCTGCTCCAGATAATCCGCATATGCCTTATCCTGTGCTGCTTTCTCCCGGTTGGCCGCCTCCCCCACGATCTCGTGTTTCTCAAGCGGCATCTTCTCCGCCGCCTGCCTTACATACCACTCATACTCCAGATCCAGATTGCCGATATCCAACACCCGGTATCCTTTTTCAAAAAGCGTTACCGCCAGAAACTTGGCTGCCACGCCGACAGAGAGCAGAAAGAGCCTGTCCGTCCCGTACTGCATACAGGCTTCCGTGATCTTCGGCAAAGAACCGTAGGCATCCTTCGGCGGGCAGATGATCCGCTCTACCGAACCGGCGCTGTCAAACAGATCGTTGCCGACACCATTATGTGTCTTCGTGCCCTCCACGATAACAATGTCTCTATTCTCCCATATTTTTCTTATTTTTGCAAACCATCTGTCACAATTCCTTCTGTCGGCGGCAAAGTAATAGCACCGCGACACAAAGGTCGTATAATATATTTTGTCCGGATTACAGTATTTTTCATAAGTTTTGCGGCAGAAAAGAAGATGGTCCTTCCAGAACTGCCTGCTGGCTTTGTGATGATCCGAAAGGGTGTCGAAGATGCCCGGAATCGTCACCAGCAGATCATCGTAAGGCCAGGCCAGAATCCGGGCAAGCCCTTCGCCGATCTCCGGCGCCGCCTTCTGCAGCATCAGATCAACCCCTTTGATCATCACGATCTCCCCGTCGCCAAAACGCACCATGCTCTTTTCGGTGTTCAAGAGCTCATCGATCGTCTCGTCGATCGTGTGTACTTGTATGCGGTTATGCAAAATGCCTTTTTCATACAGAAAGAAGGCCATCGCCGCCAGAATATCCTTGATCTTCCGTTTCATATCTGTTCCGTTTCCCGATTTTTGTTTTCCTGATTCTTCTTTTTTCTGATTCTTTCTTTTCCCTGTCCGCTTACCTTTTTCCTGAACCGTGTACCGCATGTGGCTTTGCCCTGTAATCTACAGACGCTCTTTCCATGCGCTGCCATCTCAATACAACTTCTGCTCCTGCATCTTCTCAAGCATGACCTGTATCGCCTTTTGATAGGTTTCAAAACTGTATTTCTCCACGAGTGCACGATAGCCTGCCGCTCCCATAGCCTTCATCCGTTCCCGGTCCGAGAGCATCTTCTCCAGCTTGTCCGACAGATCCTGCCGGTCGCAGTCCCGGAACTGATATCCCGTCAGGCCGTCTTCCACATAGGAGGCCGTGCCGTTGGCATCACTGCAGATCACCGGCAGGGAATAGCTCATGGCCTCCAGCTGGGACACCGAAGCCATCTCTCTGGTGCTGGGGATCACATAGACGTCCGCCGCCAGATATTCGGCCTCCATCTCCCTGCGGGGCACATTGGTCTTGACCGTGACGATATCTTCCATATGATGATCGGCCACATAGCGCCTGACCTGCTCACAGTACTCTTTCTGGAAAGCCATCGTCGCCTCCCCCACCAATGTAAGACGAATCTTATAGTTTCCGGGAGCTTTTCCGTGCTCTCCGTTATTTTCGCCGGCAGATACGCTTTCCGCACCGCCGCTGTGCAGACCGCCGTCAAACCTGTCCGGCAATTTGCCGGCCGGAGCATGCGCCCTGCCGCCAAGCAGTTCTTCCACCACCTGCAGCAGCAGCAGATGGTGCTTGCGCGGCTCATATTTCCCGATACAGAGAATATGTACCGTATCCGACGCAAAATAGGTCCTCTCCTCCGGCGCCTTCTGCGGCTCGATCACAAAGGGGACGAAAAAATCATGCTCTTTCACGGAAGTTCCCGGTCTTTTCACACCCATGACCGGCGTCATGCGCAGCTTCGGTGTCATGCTGCCCACTATGCGGTGCGCCAGGTCTGTCTTCGCCGGCGCCGACCACAGAGGGTTCTGGTTATAGAGGATACACGGATAGCCCTTTTTCCGGCAGATCAGATAAGCGGCCATGGAATAGGCCGACCGCTCCCGCAGGATCACCACGTCCGGCCGAAAATCACAGATCAGCTTCCGCAGCTTCAAAAGCGGCGGAAACCCGTGCTGGATCTTAAAAACAATGGCCTCCGGCCTTTTTCTGTGGATCACGTTCACATACAGATGATCCAGCAGCCGGTACAGACGGGAATACCCAAGCACCACCGGCGTCACGCAGGAATAATCCTCGATCGCGGCGGCATAATGGCTGATAAAACAGACCTCATGCCCATGTTCTATCAGCCCCTTCATGATATCCATCTGGTTGGTATGATAACGCGGGGCTACATACAGGAACTTCATATAAATTTATTCTCCTTTAAACTGTACTTACCGCCTTTCAGGAACTTATGCCTGATCACCCACCATCCGGGTACCCAGATATATTTATGCATTGCCGGCGACGCGGAACCGATCATCCAGCAGTTTCTGTCACATTTTCTCGTACACTCCCTTACCCTGCGCGCCTGATCGGAATTCCACAGCTCGTCCCAGCTCTGCTCCCGCAGATTCCCCATGACCGCCTTTTTCTCCATGCCGTTGCAGGGGATCACATCACAGAAGGGATCTATGAAAAAGGCATTTCTCGACATATCGCAGGGCAGAAGCCTTTTATTGCCATAGACATAGTTGATCAGCCCGTGATTGAAATAGGCCCGGAACCATTTCTTCGGCGATCTGCTCTTTAACAGCTCGTTGATCAGCTTCTCGAAATTCTGCGCCACTTTATATTTGTCATCAATCTTATTGTCCGTCTTTCTGAAATAAAAGGAATTATGCAGTGTAGCCGTGGCAAACTCCATCCCCATATCGTTGGCGATATTGTAGAGCGGCACCAGATCCTCACAGTTCATATCCTGTACCGTCATGCCGAATCCCACGTCCGGGTGCTTCATCTCCACCAGTGTTTTCAGCGTCTTATAGCCTCTGTTGAACCCGTCGGGAATGCCTCTGATTGCGTCGTTGGTAGCCTGCAGGCCTTCGATGCTGATACGGATGCCCACCTTTGGAAATTCCCTGCACAGGGCGATGATCCGGTCGGTGAAATAACCGTTTGTCGATATAACGATCCTGTCAGATTTCTTATACAGTTCCCTCACAATATCCGGGATATCCTGTCTGATAAAAGGCTCCCCGCCGGTGATGTTGGTGAAAGCCATCTCGGGCAGTTTCTTAATATCTTCCAGCGTGATCTCTTCGTCCGGCCGTGTAGGATCCTTGAAGCAGTCACACATATTACAACGGGCGTTGCACCGGTAGGTCACGATGACAGTGCCGTATAATGTTCTTCTTGCCATTCTCTACTACTCCTTGTATACATTCCTCCGGCATTCGCAGCCCGCACGCCTGCTCCCTGCTCATGCCGGATGTTCGTCATATATACAGATAAAATCCTGCAAGCACGATTTCATCTGTATACATTCCTCACTATTTTAGCACAATATTCCTCTGCTGTGTCAAAATTTATAGATCGGCAGTTCTCGCTGTAGGTCCGGCACAGCTCCGGATCCTCCCACAGCTCCTTTATATGCTCTGTCAGCTCCTGTGCATCGCCGCCGCGGAACAGATCTCCCGTCCGGCCCGGCTGCACCAGTTCCGGGGCGCCGCCCAGGTCGGAGGCCAGTACCGGCGTACCGTACATCTGAGACTCCATCACGGAGAACGGACAGTTCTCATACCACTCCGACGGGTATACGCTGAATCTGGCTTGCGCGATCAACCGCCGCAGTTCCTCTCCGGCCACAAAACCGCGGTTTTCCACGTTAGGCGCCTGATTCACCCTGTCCTCCAGGGGCCCCGTTCCCGCAAAGACAAAAGGGATCTCCGGCAGCGCACGGCATGCCTCCAGCAGCGTCAAGGTTCCTTTTTCCTCTGCATAACGGCCAAAATACAGCACATAATCTCCCGCAGGTCTCTCCCCGTCTGCTGCCGTCCCGAAGACTTCCGCCTTTTCCCGGCGCTTCTTCTTTTTGCCGTGTATCTTACCGGCCACAGCCGTATCCTTGTCGATAAAATTATGCATCATAACGGTCTTTTCCGCCAGCAGCGGGTCCGTATCCAGCTGTTTTTTCATAAATTCGCTGGGACAAATGATCACATCCACCATTCCGTAAGTCTTACGCATGGCATAGAAACCTGCCTCGATCGTTCCAAGCAGGCTCTTGACCCTGGAATCATGAATGCACCGGTTCTTACTGCACTGCTTGAAATCACCGCCGCGGCAGGCAAAACAGATCTGGCCGGTGGCCGGTATGCGCATCATGTGATTCGGACATACCCATTGATAGTCATGAGCCGTATACACGATTTTTATGCGCTTCCCGCGCTTTTTCTCAAACGCGCGCACGGCATAGATGATCGAAGGCGTCAGCTGAAAATTTATGTTGTTCAAATGCACCACATCCGGCCGGAAATCTTCCAGCACACGCCGCATCTTCCGTTTCGCCTCCCCGGAATAGATGATCCGGAAGGGATAAAGCAGCTTTCCTACCCCGCCGGCATGGAAATCCATATCCGACGTATAGCACTCCAGACGGTTCCCCACGATCCGCCCTGCATGTTCCATGCCGAAATACTGTACCTCATGCCCTTTTTTCTGCAGTTGTTCCCCCAGCTTAAAGATATACGTCTCCGATCCGCCATTCGGATAAAGGAACTTATTTACCATCAATATCTTCATCATCTTCCACAGCCTTCTTCATCAAAGTACGCAGACTGTCCCGATCTGATCTTTTCGGACACGTCGGGCATATCTGACTCTATCCACAGCATCTTACCTGCAGCACTTCCTGTAAACTTCTGCCGTCTCCTCCACGACTTCATCCCAGTTATACTTCCCGCAGATAAAATCCGCACTCCTGCTGCCGCATGCATGTACTACTTCCGGATGCTCCAGCATATACGCCATCTTCTCCTGCAGATCCTTCACGTCGCCCTTACGGAATACCAGCGCCTGCTCCTCCACGACCTCCGTATTTTCACAGATATCGCTGACAAGACAGCAGTCCCCGTAGCTCATCGCCTCTAACAGCGTCAGCGCCATTCCCTCCACATCGCTTGGCAGTACGAATCCGTAGGCATTGGAATACAGTTCTTCCAGCATCCGCCCCTGCACGAAATCCGTCATGATGATCCGCTCGTCCTGCGCCGCCATGTGGTGGATCTGCTCCATATATTCCACCGCGTGGCTGTTGCCGCCGGCGATCACCAGCTTCTTGTCCGTATTTAGCTTCGAGAAAGCCTCGATCAGATAATGGACGCCCTTTTCCGGCACGATCCGGCCCAGAGACAGGAAGTAGCCCCCCTCCGTCAGCCCGTATTTCTCCGTGATCAGCTCCGCCGCCCGGTGCTGCGGCCTGTTGATGCCGTTTGGAATATAGGTGACCTTTCTGTTGTACGTATCCGCAAAGTACTGCTGTACATTCCGGGATAATACGATCACTTCATCGGCGTATTTCGCCGCCATTTTCTCTCCGAATTTGATCACATAGGAGGCCAGATTCCCCCATTTGGCCCGCTGCCAGTCAAGGCCGTGGACCGTCACCACGATCTTCCGGTGAAAAAGTTTCGGGATCCAGAGCATGGCGCAGGGGCCTTCCGCGTGATAATGGATCACGTCATAGCGGCCAAAAAGCGCCCGCAGCGTCGCCAGAAAACTATATACAATGGCATTCAGGCTGCTCCTGCGGAAAGTAGGCACGATATAGACCCGCACCCCTTTATAAAATCTGCGGCCCTTCCAGCCATATTCTTCATCGTATTTTTTGCCCGATACATGGTGGCCATACCGGTTGTAGGCGTCCACGCGGTGTCCCATGGCCGCCAGCCGCACCGAAAGCTCCTCCACCACGACCTCTACCCCGCCTTCCCGCGACGGGATCCGCTTATGGCCGATCATGGCGATGCGCAGCCTGTCTTTTTGTCTGACTGCTCTTTTGCCAGGTTCGGCACTGGTTCCGGCCTTTTTGCGTAATTCCAGAGATTCTCTGCAGGCATGGTAGACAAAAGAAAAATTCGTATTTAAATACCGCGGCAGCATCCGGCCGGGATCCTGCATAATGCGGAAGATCCACTCCATACACAGACTCTGCATCCACCCGGGCGCCCGTTTTACCGTGCCGGCGATGAAGTCAAAAGCCGCTCCTACGCCGATCATCAGCCCTTTTACCCTGCCTCTGTGCGCATACATCCACTGTTCCTGCTTGGGCGCACCCAAAGCCACCCAGACGAAATCCGCGCCGCTCTCATTGATCCTGCGCACATCCTCCTCATCCTCCTGCGGCGTCAGCTTTCGAAACGGGGGCGCATACATACCGGCGATCTTAAGCGCCGGATAGTTTGTATGCAGTACCTTCTCCAGTTTCTTCAGCGTCTGCTCCGTGCTGCCGTAAAAGTAGTGGGTATACCCTTTTTCCTGGGAAAGTTTCAGGATCGCAGGCATAAGATCCGGCCCCGGCACCCGCTGTGCCTGGGGATAACCTCTAAGACGGCTGACGATGGACAGGGGCTGCCCGTCCGGCAGCGCCATGGCCGCGCTGTTCTGCACCCTGCGGTACGCCTTATCCCGAAAGGCCATCACGGTAGTATGCACATTGGAAACACAGATATAATTGCCCTTCAAATCTTCCAGCCTGTCCGTGATATAAGAAATAGTCTGCTCCATATCTGTCACATTGATCCTGGTTTTTAAGATCGTACAGTACTGTAACTGTTCTTTACTCATTGTCGCACCTGACTCCTTTTTTCTATCGGACACTACTCGGTTTCTTCCGCCTGCTCTACGGTCTGCTGCCGATCATGTCACTTTCCTGCGCTCTTTGTTCCTTCCGGTTCCGGCATATAGAACCCCTGCCGCGCCACCGAAAAACGCACCGATCAAAATACTCCCCGCGTAATACCGGCCTGTCTCCAGCATGACAGCCTTCCCCTGTACCAGCTGCATGGGCGTCTCCCCATCCTGGTAGTTCATGACCCGCCATCCCGCATAGGCCGGATCTTCCGGGCTGCTCAGGTAGACAGAAGTCTCTTCTCTGCCGTCCGTATAAAAGCGGGGCACCACATAGCCCGCCGGCACCTGATACAAAATACCGCACAGCAGGCCGCCCGCCGCCGCACCTGCCGCTATCAGACAGACGATTTTTTTCTTTTCATATCGCCATAGCCGGCAGACAGCTCCCCACAGACGATCCGGCAGGCCGGCGAAAGGAATCCGGATCTTTCCCTGCTGCTTTGGAAGCAGGCAGAATTCCTTTGCCCCGTCTTTTTGCAGAAACAGAAGGCTTCCCAGAAAGACCAGCGTCACATTTTTGAAGGATGTATTGAATAAAAGCGGCTCCGTCCACCCTGCTCCCAGGAAACAGACCAGGATCACCAGCTCTCTTGTTTTCTGTTTATGGGTATCATAACCAAGCAGCGCAAAATATCCCGCCAGCAGCAGTCCGAAGAAGATCAGACCATAATTGATATATCCCCACACATAGGAATTGTCCATCGTCATGGAGGATCTCACGACCTGCGAAATATCCGCCCCAAACAGACTCCGGTACTCCGATCTTAAGAACTGCTCCGCCAGCCAGATCCTTGTATTGAGCTTAAAATTCAACTGCTGCACATAATATCCGTATTTCAGATCATAGAGATAAAAAGGCGCCACAAAAGACAGCACCAGACAGACCGGCAGCACCAGATTCGCAAGCAGCTTCTCCAGAATGCAGAACCGGGGTCTGATCCGCACATACAGGCATCCGGCCAGCAGCACCGACACGATCCCGAAGCCGGTATAGCTGACGGAATAAAAGAACACCAGCACATTCCCTGCCATCAGAAGAAAAAAGTGCCTGCATTTATAACGCTCTTCCAGCTGATAAAGCAGAAACGCACACAGCGCCAGATATGTGATATGCAGGATATTCGGGTGGCTGAATCCCAGGCTCCAGCGAAAGATCGGCCCAAGCCCCATCTTGGCATGTACCCGGTACACCGTATGCTCTATGCGCAGAAAGGAAAAGATACTCAGAAAGACCGCACACACCGACCAGACCCACAATCCCACATGGAAAACCTTTTTCACGGAAATATTCTTCATGCCAAGCACCGTAAAGGCCAGAAACAGAATACCCCGCTCATGAGAATTCCAGTACACGATTCCCACAAGCAGCACCAAAAGCGCCTGCATCACCCACTGTCTTCTCGTATAAGGCGTAATCGCCAGCTTGACGGCTCCCAGGAAAAAGGCCGGGACGACCAACAGTTCGAAAAGCTTCTGCCCTTCGTAAAGCCCCAGCCCCTTGGTGACGGACAAAAGGATAAAGAAGCCGAAATAACACGCCTCCTGCCAAGTCACCTCTATGCTGTTTTGTAATGCGGTTTCTTTGATACGTTTATTCATTCTCACCTCTGCGCGGATACTCTTAAAACAGTACAGCTTATGCGCATTTAAAATTTACTTTTCATAGCTTGACCAAACATTTAGATTATAACATACCTTCCATTTCATGACCATGGAAATCTATCTATAGACAGCGACATTAAAAAGACTGTTACCGTTGGCTTCTTCCCTTCACCCTCCCGGCATGTTATAATAAATGAAAGAAAGGATGTGATACTATGGCATCAGCAGCCAGCGAACACTGGAGAGACGAAAAAATAGATGGGGTTATTTATGATATGTCCCCGGCTCCCGGCTATCAACATGGAATTATCAACGGAAATATTTATACAATCATCAAACAGGGACTTAAAAACAGCATCTGCCTTGTCACCATAGAAAATCTGAATTTCAAATACCACCCGGACGTGAACGACGACTATTTATGCCCCGATATCATGGTAATCTGCGACCGGAAACATTTAAAAGGCGGCTCCTACAGCGGATTACCCCGGTTTATCGCCGAAACCCTGAGTCCTTCCACAGCAAAAAAAGACCGGACGGAAAAGATGGATATTTATGAAACCGCCGGTGTGGAGGAGTATTGGATCGTTTCACCGCAGGGAAGATCCGTTGAAATATACTACCTCGAAAACGGCAAATATATCCTGAAAGAAAGCTACATGCTGCAGGACGATCAGGAGGAAGAGCATTACAATGCGGATACCGAGATCTGTCTCCGGGCATTCCCGCATATTAAGATGCGTCTGGATGAGATTTTTGAAGGCATGGACTAAAAAGGATGCTCTGTCTCATACTACCGCCCCCTGTGGCGTGATCAGCGTCCAGCCTGCCCACAGCTGTTTCATCTGTTCCGGTATGCAGACCTGCGTATTCTTGTGTATGGAAGGCCGTATCATGCATTTGCCTTCCCCGGCGTTCAGTCTTGCGCCCCAGAAGCTGAAGGTGCTGTTGGCGCAGATATTGTGCCGGCAGCGGCTCATCAGCATCATGTCATAGAAGCTGTTTGGCCCCGTGTTCCAGTCGATGATCTCGCAGTCTTCTCCTGCATAATATTCCCGCACATAAGGAATATCATCAGAAAAAAAGAAAAACCGTGCCTTCGGATACCGCTCCCTGATCCATGCCATCGCCGCCTCATAATAGGCTTCCGTACAGATTCCCCCGAACATCGCTTCATTGGCCGCATCCAGATAGTCGCCCCGGCGGATATGCACGCTGACCGACTCTGCGGACGCCATCTTTTCGATCATCTCCTCATTCCGGTGCCTGATCTCCGCCTCCGCGCACACGGGAAACCGCAGCTCACGGCGCAGGCCGTCAAGTATATCCGCATAATATTTCTCACAGGCCCAATACCCCGCAAGATACTTATCCGTAAAATGAAAGACCTCCTCATGATACATCTCCTGCTCCACAAAGCAGGGATTATGCGAGGGCAGAAGTTTCCTCCTGATCCTGGAAACGGCAGACTCCGGCTCTTCCCACAATCTGCCAAGCAGACCTCGGATCTCCTGATCCGAAGCCGGACGGTACCTGACCCCTTCGAAACAGTTCAGCTCCATTGTTCTTTTCGCCAGAACCGCTTCCTGCTCGCCGGGACGCTCGAACCACGACACATCCAGACGCACATCCCGCCCCAGTCTCTCCAGTTTTCGATAAAAGGCGTACTGCTGCAGCTGATTCCCCAGTCCGCCCATAATTTTTACGATGATCATAACGTCTTTCCTTATTCCCGGTTATAGTAAACGACATCAAAAATTTCATTTCCTAATACTAATCCGTCATACATCCTACAGCATCAGCGCCGGCCCCAGCGACCAGGGATAGGCGTCATAACGCTGCGGATACTGTCCGAACCCTTCGCACTCGCCGGAACAGTGGTACACTCTGCCGTTTTTTTCCGATTTCTCCAAAGCATTCCTGCCGGTCTGCACGATCTGACCATACACTGCTTCGTCCAGAATACCCAGCCCGATTCCCTGCCGGATCGCCGCACAGATCATGCCGGTGGCGGAAGTATCCGCCGGACCTTCCGCCGCCTGCAGCTGCCAGGCAAAGTAACCGTCCTTTCGCTGGTACGGTGCAACCGTCTCCGCCAGCTTCACATAAGGCTCCCGTAACCTGTCTGCGCCGTACTGTGTCGTCATGCAGCAGCCCATGCCGCGCAGCAGCCAGCCCACGGCCCTTCCCCAGCCGATGATCCCGTACTTGCAGTCATCCGCCACCGAATAACCGTGGTAGGGAAGCCCGGTGTCTGCATCCATGCCATAGGCCAGGAAGTTCACGATCTGCTTTACGGCCGCCTCCATCGTCTCCGGTCTGTCAAACACCGTGCCGTACCGGTACAGAAACGGACAGGCCAGCCCGATGGTATCCACGAACACGTACCCGTTGTCCTGCCCCGCCCGGTAGAGAAAGCTGCCCGTCTCGTCGGTGGGATAATGAAGCGCATAGTCCGCCATCTTATCCACCGCCTGCCGGTATTGCTCCGCTTCTTTATCGGAACGGATCCCCTGCCCCGGGCCGTTTTTCCGATATACCTCGTACAGTGCCAGCATCGTCTCCCCGGCCAGAAGGTCATCCAGCCACAGGATCCTGCTTCCTTTCTGGAACCAGCGCTCACAGTAGGCCGAGAGCACCAGATCGATCACCGCGCATACATCTTCTTCCTTCTTCTCCTGTCTGTACTGCCACAGGCCTGCCGCCAGCAGTCCCGTAGGCCAGAAGATCAAATCCTCCGGCGCCGCTTTTCGACGCAGCAGATATTTCTTCACCAGATATTTCAGCCTTTTCTCCCCGTCCCAGACCCCGTAGGTCAGCAGTTCCTGACAGGCTTCTTCCATCAATCTGTCTTTATCCATTTTCCTTACCCATATTTTCCCTTACATGTACTACCGTCCTACGCCACGCCCCGGCAGTTTTCCTTTCACCAGAGCCCACAGATATCCGAATTCCTCCGTCCTTCTGAAAAACAGACAGAACGCCATATTATAAACCACCGTGACCACGGCTCCCATCCCGATGAACGTCAGCACGTTCACCTGTGCCAGAAGAAAATGCTTCACCGGTACCATGAGAAGCGCCACGCCCACGATCACGCTGATATATTTCACCGCATCCACAAAATACGTCCAGGCGCTTCGCCCGAAGCAGTCCCGGTACACGATCACCGGCTGGAGCAGATTCGCCATCACCCCGGACACCACCGTGCCCACATAAACGCCCGCCAGGCCCATATACTGGATGCCCGCGATCGACAACACCAGATTCACCAGCCCCTGGAGCAGGGACAGATACTTGTCCTGCTCGAAGACCCCCGCCGCAATCTTGAAATTGACCAGAACGACCCTGCCGCCCTTAAAATACAGATCGATCAGGATCAGCGTCAGCACCGTCTGACTCAACGCCCAGCTGTCGTTCAGCCACAGCCCCGTGACAAGAGGCGTTAACAGCAGCCAAAATCCCACCGCTGCGAAGCCGTACAGCCAGCAGGCGAAGAAGCGGTAGATCTTAAACATGGCATACTGCTTCTCCCGTGACTCCGTAGCCACCAGATTGCCGAAACCGGAGATCACGGAGTTGAAGATCACGCTGATAAAATTCGCGGCATAGGTGATGATCATCGCGTAGTTTCCCACAACGCCCACCCAGCGCACATTCATGAAATAGGTGATGATAATGCTGTCCGTGGACAGCCTGGCCACGTCGCCGATCTTGTGGAACATCAGCGCTTTTGTCTTGGTGACCACCACCGCGGTCTCTTCCTTCTCCAGTTTCTGCACATGCCTGTCCCGCAGATACGGATAGAGCCTGTTGAAGTAAATGCTGACAAAGATCTTCTGCAAAAGCTCCACCGCGGCCTGCATCAGCAGGTACAGCAGGAAGTTCTTTGTCAAAAGCAGCACGATGATCTGTACAAAGACCGTGACGATCTTCGTGACCGTCGCAATATTGGTCTGAATATAGTTGCGCTGCTGCGCATTGGACAGGCTGTATTTATAGGCCACAAAATAAGTGCTGACCGTATTGAACAAAAAGATCAGATAATAAATCGTCAGCTCCCTGACCGCGATGCCCCCGCTGTCCTTGATCAGATAAGGCAAAAAGGGCGACAATGCAAGGCCGATCACCGTAATCACGCCCGCGATGGCCAGATAAGCCTTCCGGTAAAGCCCCATATAGGATTTGATCTTCTCCTGATCCCCGTTTGCCACCGGCTTGTACAGACTGTAGTTCATGGCGCTGCCAATGCCCAGTTCCGCCAGGGAGAGCATACTGAGAATATCCGTATACAGGCCGTTTACCCCCAGCAGGGTTTCGCCCAGCACCCCGATAAAGACCGTTCTCTGCAAAAACCCCATACACAGGATTATGAAATTGCTGATATAACCGAAGAAGATATTCTTCCCGGCCTGTCTGACTCTGCCCATTTTATCGGCCTGCGCTCCTTTTTCTTACCTGCTTTTCAGCATATGATATAAGAACAGATACAGCCCCGGCGCCCTGCGGTACAGTCCCACCTTGAGGCGGTAGCCCCGGTTCAGTCCTGCGCGTGCGCCCGGGATCCGCAGCGTCTCCTCCAGCACCCGGCTGCACTGCCTGCGCTGCGCTGCGTACTGTCTGCGCCGTGTCCGCGGAAGCACTGCCAGCTTCCCGGCCACCAGCATACATGACACCAGCAGGATCGACGCACAGTCCGCCATGGCCCGCGCATCCTTCTCCGCCGTTACCGCTGCCGCATTCCCTCTCTGCAGATCCGACAGCACTTCCTGCCAGCAGCGGATCTGATCCATATCCGATTCCCGGAAAGGCCGGAGCATGGTGCCGGCAGGGTTATGATAATAGCAATACCCCTGGTATTGGCTGCAGCTGATCTTCCGCGCCTTCGCGGCCACTTCCCGGAGGAAGAGCATATCCTCTCCCACCGTATAGTCTTCCCGAAAGAAACTGCCTGCCAATACCTGCCTGCGATACAGCTTGCTCCAGCATCTGGTATCCTGCTTTAAGATCCCTTCCTGCAGAAAGTCCTGTCCCGCAATGCTGACAGAGCCGGCGGCACACCTGCCCCCGTCAGCCCATCCACCCTGCCGCACCTTCTTTTCCAATTCTTCCCAGTCCGCCGCCGTGCACCTTGCAAAAGCGCAGCCCGCTATATCGGTCTCCGGCTGCCCGATCTCCTTATAAAGCCGTCCCAGACAGTCCGGCATAAGCCAGTCGTCCGCATCCAGAAAAAAGAGATACTCTCCTCTGGCCCTGCGTATGCCTGCATTGCGCCCCACGGAGACGCCCTGATTCTCAGGCAGCGAGATCACTCGTATCCGCTCGTCTTTTTTCTGCCATGCATGGCAGCGCTTAAGCGTGCCGTCCGTGGAAGCGCCGTCCACAAGCAAAAGCTCCCATGTCCTGTATTCCTGATACAGCACGCTCCGGATGCATCTTTCGATATATGCCTCTCCATTGTACACCGGTACAATGACACTGATCAAATCGCCTCTCATGTCGTTACCTGTTTCCATAATCTGCGAATCTCATCTCCTGCTCTGGCCGCCTGCGCGCAGTACTGGGGCATTACCTCATGCAGTCTCGCCCGGATCGCGTCTTCTTCCCGCATCAGCCACTGGAAGGCGTCGATCAGGGCGTCCGAAGTCTGCAGCGACTGCACCGGCAGCACATACCGGTCTTCGGTGCCGAAAATATCTCTCGCGATCCCCCGCGCTTTCACCGAATATCCTACCACCAGCGTCGGTACACAGCTGGAGTAGGCGGCGATGGTGGCATGGGTCCTGGCCCCGATAAAGACTCTGCACCTGGCGATCACATCTTTGACCTGCCGGCAGGGCAGATCCGGGAACAGAAAGACCCGCGCGTCACACTCGTAGCCCCGGTACAGTTCCGCCAGTGTCAGCCGGTCGTCATTGTTGTTCCACATCACATGCGGGATCAGCGCCACGCTGTTGTCCGTGGTCTGCAGAATATGATCGATCAGCTTCCTGTAATTCGCAATCGTGATCCCCGGCTCTTTCTCATAGCGGATGATCATCGGGCTGATGTTGATACCCACCACCGCCCCTGTCTTAAAGTCTTCCGGCAGTTTCGCCTCCTCCGGCTGCAGGGAGAATGCCGGATCCGGATACCGCCGCACATTGTCCCGCACCCCGGCCTGAAAAAGGGCCTGCTCCGTGATGGACTCTCTGGGTGTGATCAGCGCATACCGCTTCATATCCTCCACCATCTCCGGCTCCTTAAGCAGCTCCGGCTCGATGGAACAGCCCCAGAGTACCGTTTTTGCCCCTGCCCTGTTGAACGTGCTGTTGGCCACGATCGCCTCCCGCTTTGAGATCTCATAGCAGTACATATCCCCGCCCACGGACACATACAGCGGCGCCCGCTTCCTGCCAAGCACCTGCCGGAAACGATAGCGCATGAAGGATTCCGGATCGTGGAACACCGCCCGCCACGCATAATACCATACATGGGCAAAAAAGTGTTCCCTGATCTTCCGCTCCTGCAGGATATCGCACAATGGCGCAAGAGAGTACTTCCTGTCTTCCGCCTCGCTGTTTGTCACAAGCAGCTTCGGAATCTCCTCGATCATATGACAGGTGCTGTTGACGATTGCCTCGCAGCCATGGTTGCCGCTCCCGCCGTGCAGATACATGACCAGTCTGTTATCCATCTATTGTCCTCTTTTCTCTGTTTCGTTTTCCGCTCTGTATTTTTCTGTTTCTATTCGCTGTTTTCTGTTCTGTATGCTTCCTTAGTCCGCTCAGCCTCTGTCGTGCAGCCTTAAGACCATCCGCAGCAGCCACAGAAACAGCCTGTCCGGATACCGCATCCCCAGATACATCAGCTGGTTGGAGCGCTCCTGTACGGACAGAGGCGTATTCATAATACATGCTCTGACCGCTCCGTCCCGGAAGATCTGCCGGATGCGTGTGCCGTAATCCCGGCCGGGATTTCTCAGCTCATTCTTCATCACCAGCATCAGCATATAGCAGTATTCCCTGCGCAGCTTCTCTTCTCCGTCCTTCACGCCTTTATCGGCGACGATCCTCTCCATGGCCCGCCTCCATGCCTCGACACTTCTGTACATACCGGCATCATAGCCGTGCACAATGGAATCTCCTACATACCGGTAGTGATAATAAAACGCCTGTTCCATGACCACCACCCGGGTACTGTTCAGAAACGCCGGGTAAATCAGATGAAAATCGTCCCCCATGCGAACCGTCATATCATAGTATTTCTCATTTCCCGCAAAAACAGACCTCTCGCACAGTTTCATACAGCGGGACATGGGCAGAAGCCTCTGTTCCCTGCCAAGCAGCTTCGCCTTGATCTCCGCTTCCAGTTCTGCCCCCTCGTAGACGCCCGGTTCTGCGCCGGATGCCACGGGCAGCGTCTTTTTCCTCTTTTCCAGTACATGGTCGCAGCACACGATCTCACCCGTCCTGCCGGTCAAATGCTTTTCCATCTCCTCCAGCATACAGGGATCCACATAGTCGTCGCTGTCTATGAACATAAAATGGCTGCCGCCCGCCTGTTCCATCCCCGTCACGCAGGCAGCCGTCGGCCCGCCGTTTTGACGGTGTATGACCCGCACCCTGCCATCCTTTGCGGCATACTGGTCGCACAGCGCCCCGCTGCCGTCCGTGGAAGCGTCGTCCACCAGCACAAGCTCCAGATTTCTGTATGTCTGCCCGAGGATGCTGTCAACGCACGCTCCCAGGTATTTCTTTTTATTATAAACAGGTACGATCACGCTGATTCGGTATTGACTGTTCATTTCCGCTCTCACCATCCTGCCCTTCCTGGCATGCTTCCTTTTCGCGGCAGTTCCTTACTGCTTCACGCCGGCATTCCTGCCAAATCCGGAATCCTTCCATTGATCCGTCGCTGATTCCGACATCTGTCCTACGCCGGTACTCATACCAGGCGCCCCTGTCTGGCGGTGACCGTCGTCTGGCGCTTCTGACAGTAAACGCTCCCCGCCGGTACCACGCCCCTGACGATGCTGCCCGCCGCAATGATGCAGTCGTCCCCGATCTGTGCTCCCTGCAGGATCGTACAGTTTGCCCCGATCCATACCCGGTTCCCGATAACGATGCTTCCGATCAGAAATTCGCTGTTCTGATCCTTATAATTATGGTCGTGATCCACGATTACCACGTTGTTGCCTATTTTACAGTACTCTCCTATGCGTGTCTCTCCCATACAGGACACGCTGCAGTTCGTATTAAAAAAAACATGGGCGCCGATCCGCAGCCTGCCGCCCTGTCCGCAGAGCAGATAGAGCATCCCCCTGTTCTGAATGCGTTCCGCCAGAGAAATCTTTGCCTTCGGCGCAAGCTCAAGATACAGCCGGTCAAATCCCTGCACCGGCGCCGCCTGAAACCTGCTGCCGTAACGGCATTTCCAATATAATATCTTTGCTGCGCTCTTTAACACATGTCCCACCCGGTCCATCTTCTATCCCTCATGCCTTCCCGCTGCCCTGTCTTAACAGGCTGCAGCGCTGCCGGCTGTCTTTCTAAAAGTTATGCCCTGCGGCCTTTTCGCGCAACAGATTCATAGACTCTGCCCAGTTTCTCCAGATGCCGTTCCAGACTGTAATGCTGCACCGCGTTCTTCCTTGCCGTCCCGCCGTATGCTTCTCTGACGGCGTCCTCCTCCAGAAGCCGGATCACCGCCTCTGCCATCCCCTCCACGTCACCAGGCCGGCAGAGTCTGCCGCTTGTGCCGTCCTGGATCAGCCCGGGGATACCGCCAACGGTCGTCGTCACGATTCCCAACCCGTAACTCATCGCCTCCAGCACCACCATCGGCATCCCCTCATTGTAGGTGGGAAAAAGGAACACCGCGCTCTCCGCAAACAGACGCACCTTCTCCTGCCCTCTCACCCAGCCGGGAAAGGTCACATGCTCCAAAAGCCCACTGCGCGCAAACCCCTGCCGCACCGGCTCCATCTCGCCGTCGCCCGCCATCACAAGCCGCGCCTGGGGCACCTTCGCCGTCACCCGCTCCCAGATCGCCGGCATGTCGTAGCATCCCTTCCTTCGGCCCAGCTCTCCCACAAAAAGAACCTGCCTGCCGTCTCTTCCCCTGTCAAAAGGGACCGCAGGGATCAGACAGTAGTTCTCCAGCACCGTGATCTTATCTGCCGGCACGATCCGGGCCATCCGTTTCTTCCACTCCTCCGACAGGACAAGCAGTCTGTCGCATTGCCGGTAGACCATGTCCACCAGCTTTCGCTTACTGCCGGACGCCTGCGTATAGAAAGCGTCAAACTCCGCCCCGTGGATGTGATTGACCACCGGGATACGAAACAGGCGGCTCAGATAGATAAAAGGCATCTTCCGGTAAAAGCTGGGACCGAAGGAGGAATGAATATGCACCACATCAGGCCTCTGTAAAAGAAGATGCCGGATAAAAGCGCCGTACCCCGCAACCGCCTTGCCAAACTTCTGCCATCTGCTCCCGTCACAGTAAGACTCCACATAGCAGATCTGAAAACGCTTCTCCAGCGCCGATCCTCTGTAGCCGTTCACCACCGACGCGATCCCGCCCTTGACGGCGGCATTGGGAACGACCATGCAGATCTTCGTTTTTCTTCTCTTCGCAGTTCTTTCCATAAGGAATCCATCTTTCCTTCCGCAATCCGCAAACCATTTTCCTGACCCTTCCAGCACTGTAAAAATCAGGATATATCATCTAAGAATAGCATTTTTCCGATTGGTTTTCAAGGCTGTTCCACTTTCCGATTGCATTATTTGTGAATTCTGCTAAAATTGTAAAAGACACAAAATCCAGGAGAGACTGCCATGGTTTTCCATTCTTTTGCCTATTTATTGTTTTTTCCGATCGCCTATATCGTTTACTTCCTGCTGCCGTCCAGAGTCCGTTACCTGTGGCTTCTGGCTGCCAGCTGCTTTTTCTATGCCAGTGCGGACAGCCGCTATCTGCTCCTGCTCGGAGCGATCATCCTGCTTTCCTACGGCAGCGGCCTTCTGCTTGCCAGAGCCAGAGCCGCCGGACGTCCCCGCACGGCAAAAGGCCTTATGATTTTCACGGTATTTTGTAACCTGGGGCTGCTTGGTTACTGCAAATATACGAATTTCCTGTTGGAGAACGTCAACCAGATCCTGACGGCCCTGCACACGGACAGGCAGTTTGCTCCGGTACACGGCCTGCTGTCCCTTGGCATTTCCTTTATTCTGTTCCAGTCCGTCAGCTACACCGTGGACGTATACCGCGGCACGACAGCCGCCGAGAAGCATTTATTGAAATATGCCCTCTATCTGGCATTCTTTCCCAAGCTGATCTCCGGTCCCATCGAACGCGCCGGGGACATCCTGCCGCAGATTCACAGAGGCACCCGCTTTTCCCTGCAGAATCTGAAAGAAGGCTTATGCCTGATCCTGCTCGGCCTTTTCTATAAGCTGGTGATCTCCGACAATATTGCCGCCATCATCAATCCTGTTTTTTCCACATACACGGAATATTCCGGTCTGCAGATCGCGCTCGCCGTACTCCTGTTTGCTTTTCAGATTTACGGAGATTTCAGTGGTTATTCTTATATTGCTGTGGGCAGCGCCAAAGCCTTCGGCTTCCAATTATCAGATAATTTCATAGCTCCTTTTCACTCCGAAAGCATTGCCGAATTCTGGCGCAGATGGCATATAACATTAAACAACTGGCTTCGCGATTATCTCTATGTCCCTCTTGGCGGCAGCCGCAAAGGAATACTCCGCACCTGCCTGAATACAATGATTGTTTTTCTTCTAAGCGGTCTCTGGCACGGAGCCAATTGGACCTTTGTCATCTGGGGCGGTCTGAATGGACTTTATATTGTATTTGACAATCTACTTAAACACGTTCGAAAAACTTCGGTGTCCGAAACTACTCATATCGGCCGAAAAATCGGCACCTTCCTCTTGACAGATCTTGCCTGGCTGTTTTTCCGTATGCCAAATCTTCGTTCTGCTTTTGACCTCCTTGGTCATGCGGTCACACAGCCCGGGATCCGGGATCTTTTCAGCCTCGGTTTCCTGGATATCTTCCCTGACCTTCCGACCTTTGCCCTGCTGGCGGCATCCCTTCTGCTGCTGTTGTGGATCGACACCGTCATTTACAGGACGAAGGCCTCCTTCACGGTCTTCTTTTTCCAGCAGTCTTCTGCTTTCCGCTGGTTATTTGGTATCGTTATCTTGTTTGTGATCATTTTCTTCGGAGCGTATGGTGAATCTTATGAACAGACACAATTTATCTACTTCCAGTTCTGATCCCGCAGGGGTAAGCGGCGCTGCCGCATCCTCCCGGACAGTACGGTCAACGGTTTTCTTTCTGGCGAAGCTGTGTGCCCTTTTTGTGGCGCTGCTGTTCCTCTTCGGAAAGGGCATCATGCCGCAGTATCTCTACAGCTACAATGCCTCCCTGTTGGACAAGATGGAGCGGCTTACGTCCCTGACGGAGCCTAAGATCGTCCTGATCAGCAACTCCAATCTGGCTTTCGGCATGGACTGTTCCCTGCTGGAAGAAGCCTTTCAGATGCCGGTGGTGAATGCAGGCGTGCACGGCGGTCTGGGCAATGCCTTTCAGGAAGAGATCGCGAAAGTCAATATCACAGAAGGCGACCTTATCATCGTCTGCCACACGGACTATGACGATGACGACACCATCGTCGATCCTGTGATCGCCTGGCTGACGGTCGAAAACCATCCCGAACTCTGGCGGCTGATCCGCAGGAAAGATATTCCGGACATGTACTTTTCCTTTCCCGATTATGCCAAAAGGGTCATTTCCCTCTGGACTTCCAAGGAGGGCAATGTGCAGGATCACGGAACGGTCTACAGCCGCCTGGCTTTTAATGAATACGGGGATGTCATCTTCGAGCGGCCGAAGCCGCAATATGAAAAAGAAGAGTTTTTTGAATTGTTCACGCTTCATGCACCGGCCGTAGGGGGCGTCTGTATCGACCGCCTGAATGCGTTAAACCAGTATGTAACGGAGCGAGGCGCCGTCATGCTCGTGGCCGGATTTCCCGTTATGGACTGTGCCTACACGCCTCCTGTGGAAGACTATATCCGGTTTCAGACGACGCTGGAAGAACGGCTGGACTGCCCTGTGATCTCGGACTGCCGGGATTACTTTCTGGACTACGAATATTTCTACGACACGCCCTATCACCTGACAAATGAAGGCGCGAAGCTGCGCACCAGGCAGCTCATCCTCGATCTTCGGCGCTATCTGGAATCGCAGGAAAGAAGTACCAGCCCATCATCATAAGCAGGAAATTCCTGCCGATATAAAATGACACCAGATGTGCCTCCACCACGGTATAGACCGCCAGCACCGTAAACACCGCCAGGCCGCAGGCGTCTTTTCTCCTGTAGATCCGCCACAGGAGCGCCAGATGCGCCAACAGGTACATGATGCCGGGCACGATGCCGTAGCGGTAGAACACCTTCACCCAGCCCATATCGAAATAATGTTCCATATTTTCCGGTCTGGAAAACAGCGACCAGGTCTGGATCATCCCGTCGTTGGCCTCCGTATCGGTCAGGGAAATGATCCTGCCGCTGATCCCGCGGTCGATCTTTGCCAGCGTCACGATATGCCGGTCGTCCAGCGGTTCCCCGTAATAGAATTCGTTCCACTGCACATCCCGCACTCTCTGGGCGCAGACTGCCGCATCCACGGAAAAGGCGATGCAGACTGCGAACACCAGCAGGCCGCACAGATAGCCGAACCGATCCTCCCGCAGAAATCTACAGTATGTCAGCGCGCAGGCTCCAGCCAGAAAAGCCGTCGTGATCAGCATACTCGTCTTGGACCCGGACAGCGCATAAACGCCCACATTAAGCAGCATCAGAAACAGATACAGATACCACTTCATCCTCTCGAAATAGACATAGACCGCCATCACCAGCAGCATCAGGAACATGCAGGATAATGCATTGGGATGTCCCATGCCCAGCATATACCGGGTTTCTTTCGCCGGCTCCACACCGATGTAGATGGTCGTCTCCGCGGACTCCCGCCCGTAAGCCTGTGTCAGGCTGATATCCCCATAGATTCCCGTCACCGAGAGCAGCACGATCACCGCGCAGCCAGCCAGCGTCACATAAAAGGCATAGCGCATCATCTGTTTAAGCGGAATATTTTTGCACGCGGCCACGAAAGTGACGATCCGGATCAGTTCATTGGCCCCCGTCACCCAATATGAGAAAAAAGCCAGCAGCTCCAGTCCCACGATCCAATGCCACTCTTTTTTGCTGTAATCTGTCAGCAGCAGTTTCAGGAGAAAGATCAGAAAGGTGATCTGGAACAGCCGCCCCTCGAACGGATTGATCAAATTGCTCTTGTCCACGATGACAATGAGCAGCTCTATCGTCAATCCGCCGTAAAAAAGATACCACGGCAGCCTGCTTTTTTTCAGCTTTCTGTAGAATTCCATTCCTGTTCCGCCTCCTTACGCATTTCCTGTCTCTTTGATCTGTCCGTCACAGTCCGGCTCTCAGCAGCACTTTGTCAAAGGCAGGGCCTACCTGCCCAGACAACGCGCCGCCGCACCATGCACTCTGCGCATCCCCTGCATGCAGAGAAGTTTCGTCTTTTTACAAAAGATCCCCATCCTTCCGATCTGCGGCGCCATCAAAAAGGCGTACTCCTCCTGATGCTCCCGCAGATATGCCGGATAGCTTTCGTCGATGGGCACCCGCACGAATCTGGCGTTCCGCCCGAAGATATCCTCCCCGCACAGCAGTCTGTCCACCGCTTCCTTCAAATATCTGGCTTTGTTATATTCCTGATGGGCCGCCGCCTGTACCTTGACGCCGATCCGTTTCGCCACATCCCGCTCGCCGTCGCCTCCCATATAGCCGAAATGCCAGCCGCCGTCCGCAACCCGCACGCTCCGCGGATCTTCCGGAGCCACCTCCCGCAGATAAACGATCCCCTCCTCCGGCAGGCTGCCAAAGCTGCAGACCTTCGTGCCAAGCCACTGTTTCTTCTCCACACCCGGAAATTCTCCCGTGATCGACAGCAGATTGCCCGATATCTCCTCCATGTTTAAGAAACAGTAGAACATCCGCTGCGCCAGATGATATATTTTCGAAACGTCAAAATGCGCCAGCACCTTCTGCAGTGTCCGCGGATCCGGAATCTCATCCACATCACTGAAAATGACAATATCGTCAGGTTTGCAACCACGCATACCGCGGATCAGCTGATTCTTCTGAAACTTGTCCCGCTCATGGGTCGTCACGCCGCTCATGGGCGAATTGTCCACCGCCACATAGACGATCTTATCCGCAAATTCCCGAAACATCTCCCGGTTCTTCGCAAAGATCATCTCCTTCGGCTCCCCGGAAAAAGTCACCGTCGACTCCTCCAGCACAAATTTATCCACATAAGGCGCCATGATCTGCATTCTCAGCTTCAAAATATCCAGTTCATTAAAAAAAGGGATGCAATCGTAAATCATTTTTACCTCCATTTGCGCCAGAACAGAAACGGCCTGACCGTATCCTTCACCTTCTGCCACCTGACCTTCCAGGGGTTCTCAAACTTCGGATACTGCGCGTTTCGGCCCCGCCATTTATGAAAAAGAAAGGGCGCCTCCACGTCCATCACTTCCGGAATCATATGCTCATGCCCGAAATACTTCGCCACCTCGATCGGCGCAAACCGCATACCCGCGTCCTCGATCACATTTTTATATTTGCAGCACAGAAACGTATCCTCGTTGTAGTTGTCGTCTTCCATTTTTTCCCACTTGAGAGCCGCCTGTTTCGGAAAGTCCAGCAGCCGTTTGCTGCGGATGGAAACGCTGTTGCCCACCCGGCAGATCTGCCCCTTCGCGTCGCGGTAGGCATAGTCATTTGCAGGCAGCGGCCAGGGCGAACCGATGTAATCATACTGAAGAAATTCCTCCCGCCAGCTCTCCGGATGCACCACAAAACCGTCCGCATGTACCAGCAGCATATAGTCCGTATGAATATGCTCACCCAGCTCATAGACCATTTTGTAATTAAATTTATCAATATTGTCCAGCTTCGATGTATGGGAATACCGTATGCTGCGCGGCAGGGTAAGCGGTTTTCTGTGGGTGATCAGCACCACATCCCCGAACTCGATCTGCCGCATACTGTACTGCATCGCTTTGATCGTCTCATACAGATCCACGCTGGTCATTGCCGCCAGCGTGACATTGGGCAGTTTCAATTTACCGGCCATCATGTCCTCCCTTCTCAGGAACAACCATTCCTTACTCCTCCACCAGTTTCACATAAGCCTTATGGTAGTACTGCATCACCGCCAGATTCAGCCAGTTGCCGGCATCCTCCGTCAGATCGTTAAAGTCAAAAAGGGCGGGCCTGGCGGAATAGGGCCTGATTTCCACATCCACCACCGTCTCATCCACATAAATCCTGTGCCGTTCCATGGCTTCCTCATAGAAAGTCTGTGCCTCGCCGTTATATAACGAACGCAGTGCCGATATGCCGGCATACGTATTTTTATCCCCCGTAAAACACCACACCACAAGAACCAGCAGCAGGAATGCCGCCGTCATCCTGCCTCGCGTCTTTTCCAGAAAAGTGCCCAGCGTCTCGCCCGCGCCGCTTCGCCCTCTGTGGGCAAAATACCCCAGCCAGTAGGCTGTCACCAGAAACAGACACAGATAATATACCATCTGGATGATATTGTCCACTCTGGCCAGCCCCACCATCCCCAGCGCAAACAGGGTCGGGGTAAACATGGCGGCAAGCACGCAGAAAGCCCCAAACGTCACAAACACCGGATGCGCAAACGTCCGTCTGGACTGTTTCATCATTTTCCAGAGCACCGGGAGCAGCAGCAGCCAGATCAGGAGCACAAACACCGGTGTCCAGCGGATCATATAGACCACCGCATTGTAAAAGGACAGCACCACCGACACAAGCGCCGAATACCCTTCATCCGTATCCAGACTGCTGCGCTGGATATTCCCCGGCGCCAGTATATTGAACAGAAACCCGACCGTACCCGTACAGAAAGGAATCGCCACCGCTACGATCTTCCTGCGGTTGACGACCACCGCATAGAGCAGCAGAAAGACCATCAGAATCTCCGCCTGCAGTCCGGTCACCAGATTACCGCCGCCCACGATCACCGCCAGCAGCGCCGCGATCACACACAAAAGCACTTCCCGGGACTTTTTCGGCGTCCACAGGGCGGCCGAGATCGCCGCCAGCGTAAAAAACCACACCGACTGCATCAGCACATAATGTGTGGCCCCATTGTACCAGTAGATTCCCTCATAGGGAGCCTCCAGGACCTGATAGAACAGAAAAAGCAGAAGAAACATCACAAAACTGCCGCCTGCCCCCTCTGCACCCAGCCATCTACACAAAATATGTTTTCCCAGAACAAACGTAGAGCCTGCAAACATACCGACCATCACCACCGGCACGACCCAGGCCGTCTCATAATGAAAATTCATGGGCGAAAGCGCCATCAGGAAACAGGATACATAAGTCCCCTGCCAGTCCCGGTAAAAAGTCATATTCTGCTGCCACGCTGTCCGGATCGACTGCCACACGGAGCCGGTCGCCAGCCAGGTATCATGTACCGCCCTGCCGTAATCATAATCGTCCGCACACATCACGTTATATCTGCCCAGCAAAAGCAGCGGCAGCAAAGATACCGCCAGCAGGATCCCGGCATATATCGCCATTCTTTTCATCGGTATCCGTTCTATATGCTCTGTCAGCGCCCTGCCGGCTCCGGCGCTTTGACGCTGTAATTTTTCCAACACTTTATTCATCTGTCTTTGTGCCTGCTTTCTTCACAATCCTCATCTCACCCCCGCGCCGGGAGGAGCTTACGCACCCGCCGCATCACGCCACGCGCGATCTTGCCTGCGTATGCCTTCTTATAGATATACTGCCCGTGCAGTTCCATCAACTTGAGCCGCAGCCCCGCCGGCCGCACATTCACGGCCGCATACTTCTTCGACGTCTTCTTATAGGCGGCAAGCTCCTGCCTGCACGCTTCGGCCGTAAATACCCTGCCTTTCCGGTCCATATAATGCCAGCCCTCGTAGATATTCTGTTCCGATGCCCAGTAACCGTCAGACACATTATGTCTGGCCCAGTACTTGGGCGCCAGGATATACTCCACCGTATCGCTCGTAAAAGCCGGAAAATAAGCAAACGAAGAATTCGCCAGCAGCAGATATTTCGCATTTTTCAACACACTGTAGTCTTTTGCCAGATCAAAATTGTACGCCGGAATGCCGGGCAGCAGCTTCCCTGCTTCCTTCACATCATTGGTGATGATCATAAACTCCATCGCCGGGTTGATCCTGCGCATCTGCTTCATACCCATAAGCCAGTATTTTTTCCGCAGAAAAAGCTCCGGCGAACCCATATAGTCACTGCACCGCAGATGCAGGATGCACAGATTGTCCCTGCTGTATTCCTTACAGTCGTACTCCGGCCTGACTGCCAGCCACTTTTTGATCTCTTCTTTATGGGCAATAAAATAATCCTCGGCCTGCAGGTTCCCGTAGAGCAGCGTATCGTCCTCCACCGCAAACAGCGCCTGATCGGTATCCGTGACATAGACGCCATGCGTCAGGTCGTGTCTGGAATTGCCCGCAAAAAGTCTCGTCTCCTTCTCCCGAAAGACTTTCTGATAATCTTCCTTCTTCGAAGGGACGCCCATATCCAGATCCATAAAGTACAGCCCGCAGTCACTGTGCATGTTATTGGCAAAATGCTCCGGATCCAACACGCTGAATGCATACCCTTTATCCAGCGCAATGCATCTGGTCGTAATATAGAAGAACAGCTGATTGCCCAGCCCGAAGCCTTCCTGTGTCTCAATTCCCAACATCCTGTTTCTCCATTCATCCGCATCCCGGATGCACTAACCTGTTCCTGGCAGCAGCACCCGCCTGCACCTGCGTCACTGTAATTTTGTCTCCACGATCTTCTCGCCGTCCACCTTGTAGATCACATCGCACTTGGCGATGGTATTGAGGCGGTGGGCGATGATCACCATCGTCTTCCTGCCGTGGAAATTGTTGATCGCATCCATGACCGCCTTCTCCGTATCGTTGTCCAGCGCAGAAGTGGCCTCGTCAAACACCAGGATCTCCGGATTGTGGTAAAGCGCCCTGGCGATGCCCAGACGCTGCCGCTGTCCGCCGGATATTCTGACACCCCTGTCACCTATGGTCGTATCCAGCCCTTCCGGCAGTTCCTCCACGAATTCTTTCAGCTGCGCCTCCTCCAGCACCTCCCAGATCCGCCTGTCGTCTATCTTATCCCCGTCTATACCGAAGGCGATATTGTCCCGGATGGACTCGTCGATCAGATAGATGGACTGCGGAATATAGCCGATCTTTGATAGCCAGTCCGCATAATTGTCGAAAATATTCGCCCCGTCGCAGGTGATCGTCCCCTCCTGCACCCGCAAAAGCCCCAGCAGAATATCCACAACTGTGGATTTCCCGGCGCCGGAAGGGCCCATGATGCCCACCGACTGGCCTTTTTTTACTTCCATATGAGCGTCGGTAAAAATATTCTTCTCCGTATTCGGATAGGCGTAGGTGATATGATCCAGCACGATCTTATCCTGCAGATGCGTCCTGGACTCCTGCGCCTGCGCTCCGGCGCCTCTGGCCAGCCCGGTCACGCTGCCGTTTACGTCCATCTTCATATTTGCCGTCAGATTTTCATACAGATAATCCAGACAGGGCTGGGAATAGGCGATTTCCGACAGATACGTATTGATCCTGTTCGTCCCCGGCATCACCCGGATGCCCGCCACCGCAAAGGCCGACAGCTGAGGGATCAGCACAGTGATATTGCCGCCCCGCAGCATGTACAGCATGATAAACAGAAGCATCGACGCCATAAAGATCGTCTCGATCAGCAGCCGCGGCAGATTGTTGAACACCGCGTAATTTCTGGCCACATCCGCGCCGATGGCGCCGCTCTCATAATAATTGCGCACAAAAAATTCTTCCCTGTGCAGCACCTTGACATCTTTTAACCCGTAGATAGACTGAATCCTCCACTTGGCGATCCGGGACTGAATCTGCTGATTCTTATGCCCGATAGCGTTGAGTCTTGGCTTTAACACCTTCGTGATCATCAGTGTCATTCCCAGAAAAATGCAGAAGATAAAAAGCGACATGACCGGACTCACCACCACCAGCACGATACAGAGGAAACCCGCCACCACGATCTCCGTCACCATCTGGATCATCACCAGGATCAGCTGAAATGCATTGGGGATATCGCTGTCCGTCAGCCGGAATACCGTAGGGATGTCCGCCCCCAGATATTCCTCGTATGGCCTGTTCAGAAATTCCCGCATCACGCGGCTGATCATGCGGTTGCGGTTGCGCGTAACGAAAGTATTCTGCACATAGGTCTGAAACAGCAGGTACGCATTCTTGACCACATACAATGCGATCAGTGCGCCCAGCATAAGGATGATAAGCTGTCTGCTCGTCTCAATATGCAGCGCCTTCGTCACCTTACCCACCAGTTCATTCTCCATAAGCTGTTCCGGATCCATGATCACCTGCACCACCGGCAGGAGCATAGACACCCCGACGGTCTCCAGCAGTCCGCCGATCAGGATCAGCAGCGCCAGACCCGCGATCTGTCTTTTCTGTTTTCTGTCGAAAAGATAGCTTACCTTTTGCAGCAGGGTAACTTTCTTTTCCTGATTTTCTTCTGATGTATGTTTCTTCATGAAATCGAGTCCCTTTCATCATGCAGGGTATCTCTCCTGCACATCCTGTTCTTGCACGTCGTCAACCTACCGTGACTTTCTGCATATCCGCCCGGTAGAAATCCTCACAGTCCCAGCCGTTCAGCCACCGGTCCGGCGCCAGCACTGTCTTGTGCGGATTTTTATTCAGATAGGAAGCCCACCAGCTGAAACTGCTGTTGGCCAGTATGTTATGCCTGCATCTGCTCATCAGCAGGAATTCCGCGTAGTCCCTTCCCATACCGCTGTCCGGAACATCCGTCAGCGCCACAGGCTCTATCTGTCCTCTGTCAGCCCATTCTCCGGCCCACTGTTTATCATTGGTAAAAAGATAAAAGACACAGCCCGGGTGCATCTTTTGCATCCGCGCCATAGCCGCCCGGTAATAGTCTTCCGTGCAGATGCCGCCAAAAAGCGCCTGATTCTCCGGCAAAAGATAATCCCCCCTGCGGATATGCACGCTCACCGACTCCGTAGCCGATGTCTGCGCAAGCCACTGAGCCAGCGTCCTGCCGCCCGCATCATGGGCTGCTTTGTAAGGCGTAGACGTGCTCCGGCTTCCACCAATGCCGCAGGCTTTCGCCTCAGCCGCAAGAAGTCTGTCCGGATCCAGCGTATCCTTCACCTGCCCGGTCACTGTCTGAAAATACTTCTCCGTCTGCCAGTACCCTTCCAGATAAATATCATCCCAGGTCAAAACCGCAGGCTTATATCTTTTATCTTCCTCGAAATAAGCCTTCTTCTTCCTGCCGCACAGCTTCCGCCGTATTTTATGTCGAAGCTGCGGCGAACTGTCCAGCATCGCTTCCAGCTCCGGTCTGGAGGCCCGCTCATATGTGATGCCAAAAGCGCCGAGCGCAGGCTCTCTCTGCCTGTCCTCCACGAATCCCGACACGTCGTCGATCTTCACTGTCCGCCCCTGACTTTTAAGTTGTAAATATAAGGCATACTGGAACATCTGATTGCCCAGCCCGCCCGCAAGCTGTATTATGACCATTCCTCTGATCCCAATTCAAAAACATTTATTATAAAAACATTTATTATAAAAACATTTGTTATAAAAACATCTGCTGTTCAATATCCGCACTGCCCTGTCACCGCCCGATATGCAGCATCTTCTTGACCTTCACCTTCAAGGGAATGATCAGCTGTTCTTCTATATGGATCCTGCGGCTGTAGCGCCTCGGAGATTTCAGAAACAGGCGCATCTTCCTGCCGTCTCTCGGATCCGCCACCGGACAGCCAAAGGCCGCATCGTAGTGTTCCTGATTCTCCATTATAACTTTCGTTATTTTATTTAAATACGTTTCTTTGTCAGCCCTCCCCGACTTCTCCATCTGGTCATAGAAGAGCAGCAGCCTTTTATAAAAAAAATAATCATGAATATCTGCGAGATCCTGCCTTCCCAGTCCCTTGAGAAACGCCGTCTTCTCATAATAAGCCGGAATCTGGTCCGTAAAGGTGCGCGGATTGATCTGTGTATTCATGATGCTTCCCTCTCTGTCTATTATATAGTTATAACAGGCCGTGTCAAGGTAAATACAGCATTCCGCCCGGGCAAGGGCCATCGTGGCAAACATGATATCTTCATACCATTTCCCCGCCGGAAAAGCGATACCCGTAAGGATCTCCTTCTTATATAGTTTATTCCACGCCGCATTCTGGATCGCATACTCCTTCGTCTCCTGCACATAATACTGCAGCGCTTCCTGCCCCTGAAACAGCACCGCCCGGTCTACCGAGGCATCCTCCGTATGCGTCTTATACACCTGCCGGTATCTGCAGACGGCCAGATCCGCCCCCTGCTCCTGCAGCGCTCCAAGCATTTTCTCATACATATCCGGGTCGATCCAGTCGTCCCCGTCCACGAAGCCGATATAGCTGCCCTTCGCAATGGCGATCCCTCTGTTTCTGGCCTCCGCCGGGCCGCCGTTTTCCTTATGAATGACCTGCACCCGGCTGTCTTTTGCGGCCAGACGGTCACAGATAACACCTGTATCATCGGTAGAGCCGTCGTCCACCACGATGATTTCCAGATTGCGGTAAGTCTGGGCGCAGACAGATCCCACGCCCCGCTCAATATAAGCGGCGATATTGTAAGCCGTCACGATCACCGAGATCAGATCCTTCTGCGCCTCTTCCCTTATTCCGGCCGGCCGGTAGTGTTCCAATATTTTCATCTGTTTCTTTTCCCTTTACGCTTTCTCTGATATCAAATGACGTTACTTCCCGTAGCTGCCTGTGCTCAGGCTGTACGTTCTAAAGCACTTCCTGTGTCAGATGCAGATGCATCCACTCCTGGAACATCAGCACATACCAGATCTGTACCCGCCAGATTCCCCGCTCCACATAGTCTTCCCACATCCTGCGGACCGCATCCGCATTCAGAATCCCCTGCCGCTCCAGCGCTGCCCGCTCAAGCAGACTCTCCGCCCATGCCCGCAGCGCCGGCTCCAGCAGCCACTTCTGCAGCGGGATGCTGAATCCCTTTTTTGGCCGTTCCATCAACTCTGCCGGCACGTACCTGTATAAAATATCACGCAAAACCTTTTTCGTAACGCCGTCCTGCCGTCTGTAAGACAACGGCAGCCTCCAGGCAAACTCCACCACATCCTTATCCAGCATCGGCACCCGCGTCTCCAGAGAGACCGCCATGGCCGTCCTGTCCACTTTGTTCAGGATATCGTCGGGATGGTACATCTGCAGATCCATCAACATCAGATTGTGCTGCGGACAGGAGAGCACGCCGGACGGATAAGTATCCATCACTGTCGGACAGGCGTCCGTTACAGCCTCCGGCCGCACAAGCTCAAGTCCCTCTCCGATCTGCGACCGCAGATACATGTCTTCTATCCCGGCTGCCCCCAGCAGTCTGGCTCTCACTGCCCCCGGGCCGCTGCGATACCTGTCCATACTACCGAGACAGGCGCCGGCCGCCCTGCGCGCCACCGTCGGGATCCATCTGATCCTGTTCCAGCTCCGCGCCAGAGAGCCGTAAGTATTGTACCCGCAGAACAACTCATCCCCGCCGTCTCCACTCAGAGATACCGTCACGTGCTCCCGCGTCATTCTGCTCACCAGATAAGCAGGGATCTGCGAGGAATCCGCAAAAGGTTCCCCGAACATGCCCGCCAGATGCGGGATCACATCCCGGGCCTCCTTCTCCGTAATATACAGCTCCGTGTGATCCGTTCCCAGATGCGCCGCGATCTGCTTCGCCACATCGGCCTCATTGAACTTCTCATCCCACATGCCGATCGTAAAGCTCTTCACCTTCCGCTCACTCAAGGACTGCATCAAAGCCACCACCGTGCTGCTGTCGATTCCCGCGGATAGAAAAGCCCCCACCGGCACATCCGCCATCATCTGTCCGCGGATCGATTCCTTCAAGAGGTGTTCCAGCTCCCTGGACGCCTCCTCCTCACTTCCTTTAAAAAGCTGCGCCTGTCCCATCAGCGCCGTCTCGTACATGGACCAGTAAGTCTTTGTCTCATACTGCCGGAAGGGACAGCGGATCTTTAAGATCTTTCCCGGCTGCAGTTTCCAGATCTTCTCATAGATCGAATAGGGGGCCGGAATATAACCGTACCGGAAATACTGCCGCAGGACCCCCGTATTTATTCCGTTGTCAAACCCGTCCAGAGCTGTGATGGAGTTTAAGTCCGAGGCAAATACAAACCGCTCTCCCCGCACAAAACCATAATATAATGGCTTCTCCCCCACCCGGTCACGGGCCAGTGATAACGACCGTTCTTTTTTATCATATACCGCTATGGCGAACATCCCTTTTGCCATGGCAAGTGTTTTCTCCAATCCATATGCAGAGACTGCCTCCAGAAGCACCTCCGTGTCAGACGTGCCCCTGAAAGCAGCCACTCTTCGCTCTTCAAGCAGCCTTGCACGGATCCTCCCGTAATTATAGATTTCCCCGTTGTAGGCCATTGCATAACGTTCGTTATGTGAAACCATAGGCTGTGCCCCCGACGGTGTCAGATCCACAATGGAAAGGCGCCTGTGCCCGAGGACTACTTCCTTATCCTCCGATGCCCAGATCCCGGAAGCATCCGGCCCCCTGTGTAACATCCGTTCGTTCATCCGCTCTATATTACGCTGCCAATCCGCTCCCCAATTACAAAATCCGGCAATCCCGCACATATATTCACCCTCTCCCGCCATAACGGCTCAGCCTTCGGCTTCCCCGCTGCAAAATCTGTCTGTTCCCGGTCTCCTGCCTGTTCCTCGTCTCCCGCCTGACCGGTTTCTTCCTCAATCCATTCCGCACCTTACTCCACGATCTCCGCATATTCTCCCCGCGCGATCCTGTCCGCGATGGTCACCCGCGCCGTCTCCATCTCCGTTTTCCACCGGTCGTATGATTCCTCCCAGGACTGATACGCATCTTCTCCGCGTTTATCTGTAAAAGTATAGTGCTCCAGCAGATACTCCCGCAGAAAATCCGTGCACTTCTCGGCCCCTACGGCATTGGTATGGCTGCCGTAATCCGCAAAATCCTCTTCAAAGACAATCCCGATCTCTTCATAATGATTGTTCATGTTCAGAAAACGGTAACCGCAGGCTGTCACGATCTCTTCCATATAATTATACATCTGCTGTTCTTCCAGAGATTCTCCGTAAGGCGAGACAATAAACAGTCCCTCTTTTCCCTCTTCCTGCAAAAAGGAGAGCAGATCCCGCAGGCACGCTTCCTGTTCCGGCGGGATGGCTCGCTGTCCCTCTGCGCCGCCGCAGTCCGGCATGGGCTGCGGCCCCACCTCGTCCTTAAAGGTATAGCCCTTGTACGGATGGGCCTTTCGATATGCCATATTGGCCCACTCCGAAGGCAGGGCCAGCATCTTCCAGTTGGTGTGGTACTTCATGATATCCAGATAATAACTGAGCCTGCCCTCCTCATCCTCTTCCGGCACCAGCGCCTGGATCGTCCTTACACGCTGCAGTGAATAGCGCATGTTATCCGTCACGCCTCTGGTGTATGCCATATTTTCCCGCATCCCTTCGTCCTCTATGGTAAACATCCGCATCTCAAAAACATACAGCGAAGGCGACTGGCTCTTCTCCGTCTCCTCCACAAGATACTTCATGGCGGCCGGGCGCTGCACATTAGAAGACAGCGGATACATGGCGATCCCGGTCTCCCCCCACAGCTTCGGCGCCGCATAGTAGGGGAACACAGGACTTGATCCGATCATCACGATATCCAGCGAGTCTTTCTTCTCCGCATAAAATCCGGAAAAACGGTCCTTCACGTCGCCGTTCGTCCTTACCATATAAGATACCGGCACAAGCAGCAGCAGAAAGATTCCCACAAATCCCGCTATCTGCACAGCAATCCATAATTTACTCTGCTTCATGCTGTCCTCTCCTTCCACAGGTTCCTCCCATGATCTTTTCAAAGTATGCCTGCCACAATCCGTTCACCCGCTCCGGCGCCAGCCGTTCCTGAATCTTCGCGGCTTCCCTGCCCAGCCGGTCCCCGTAATCCGGATCCCCCAGCACACGATCCATGGCCTGCTCCAGCGCTTTCCCGTCTCCCGCCGGAATGATCAATCCATTCATACCATCTGTTATTAACTCGACAGTGCCCCCGCTCGGCACATCCGTAGCGATCACCGGCAGCCCGCCTGCCAACGCCTCGATCAAAGCATTGGAAACCCCTTCCGAATAAGATGTCAACAGAAAAAGAGCCGCCCGCCGGGTCTGCCTGGCCACATCCGGAATCACCCCGGGCAGAAACACCCTGTCCGCCACACCAAGCTCTGCAGCCAGCGCTTCCAGATGCCCGCGCAGCTCTCCCTCTCCATATATAGTCAGCGTATACGCCGGATACCGCTTTGCCAGAGCCGCAAAGGCCCGGATCATCATCTCATGATTTTTGTTCGCATCCATGCGTCCCACGGACACGATCCGTTCCTCCCGCTTTCCTTCATATCTTGGTCTTATAAAATCAGGGTTCAGGGAGTTCGGTAAAATAACAGCCCGTTTCTGAACGATCCTGTGAAAAAAATAACGGGAACGTTCCGTCTGCAATATGATGCCTCCCGCAAATGGAAAAAGAAGATTGGCCAGCAGCCGCATGAGCCGGCCCGGATATTCCTCCTTCGCCTCCCCCACCACAGACACCACTGCCTTCGTCTTTGTGAACATTGTCGTAACAACTGTCATGAAATTATTTTTGCCGATGCATGATAACACCAGGTTGGGTTTCTCCCTTTTCCAGATCCGGCGAAGCTTACTCACCCGGCGGCAGAAATTAATAATACGGCTGTTACTCAATTCCGCCTCCGTCAGATCGGACAGGACTCTTCTCACCCCCGGCGGCAATGCATACTCTTCCGCTGCCGGAAACTGATACTGCGTGACCATAGTCACCTGATATCCTTTTTCCTGAAAATACCCGGCCAGATTTACGAATACCCGCTCGGCCCCTCCCTTATGCAGGGACCCGATATAAAAACATATGTGCTTTTTCCCCTTTTTTCTTTTCATCGTTTTGCATAAAATCCTTCATTTTTATTTTTAAAGAGTCAAATTTCGTGCTTTTTCTTCATTTCTCCTGCAAAACTTCCAGAAAACACTGCTTTTGTTAAATTTACATTTGTTTTCTTTATTTAAATTGTATGCGCAATTTGTATTATTGTCCATCTTTTCCACCTTAAAACAATTCACTTTCCAAATCTGATCTTACTTTTTTACAGTATTCCACAAGTTATGATATCCCATATTTTGACAGCTGTCGCGTAATCAAAACCGTACACTGCAAAATATGCGGTTTTTCTGCATGATCCTTCTTTTTCTGCAGATACCGTCCCGGATTCCGTTGTGCTTTCATCTGTGATTTCGTTCGTCCTGTGCCCTTCATTTTATGCTTTGCATTGTAATCCGGGTCCATAATCTTCGAATAAATAACACCATACAACTGCTGGAACCCCTGTTATCATCTCCTGCAGGCCATTCTTTCAGGAACGCATATACGTCTCATACCACTGCTGGAATACAAAGAAAGACCACGTTATTTTTGAGTAATTTGCACCCGTAGCCGGACCGGCATCACCTGTTTTTATATACTCCCCAACCTTGCCGGATACATACTCCGCATCAAAAACACCCTGTTTTTTCAGATATTCATAACTGCTGTAATCTGACAGCTGCTCCCGCAGCGGCCCCCGCAGCCACTTGTCCAGAGGAACACCGAAGCCCACTTTCGGACGCTCCAGCAGCTCCTTCGGAATATAATCATAGGCGATATCTTTCAGAATATACTTCTTACTGCCGCCCGCGTATTTGTACTTATGCGGAATCCTAAACGAGCATTCCATCACTTCTTTATCCAGGATCGGGCATCGGGATTCCAGAGAATACTTCATGGACGCACGGTCCACCTTGCAGAGAATATCCCCCGGCAGATACGTGTCCATATCAAGCAGCATCCTTCTGATCTGCCAGTCCTGCACACCGTATCCGCTCTCGGTCAGATACTGGACCGGCAGAGCCTCTTCTCCTGCCGAAAGTCTCTTTACCATCGCTCTGGCCCTGGCAGGATAGTTCCCGGCGCCAAACTGCGTCTTGCTCTCCCGCTCCCTGTTCCCGGCGATCACACGCACCTTAAAGGGCAGTCTCTCCTCCATATGCATCTGCCTGATCCCCGGCAGGTTGCACAGGCCGTGAACCATACCGCCCAGCCTGTCCAGTTTCTGAGCCTGTCCCACATTGTCATAAATATTGTAGCCGCAGAAGAATTCATCCCCGCCGTCCCCGGAGAGCGCAACCGTCACATGCTCTCTCGCCAGCTGGGATACCATCATGGTCGCGATCTGTGAACTGTCCGCAAACGGTTCATCATAATACTTCGGGATGCTCTCCACCAGCTTAAACATATCCTGCTCGTCGATATAAAGCTCCGTGTGGTCTGTTCCCAGATGCTCCGCCACGGCTCTGGCATATTTCGCTTCATTATATTTTTCCTCATGAAAACCAATAGAAAAGGTCTTCACGGGGCTTTCCGAGCATTCCTGCGCGATCGCCGTCACCAGAGACGAATCATAACCGCCGCTCAGAAAAGATCCCAAAGGCACATCCGCGATCATGCGCATCTTCACGGACTGCTTAAGAAGCGTCTTCAACTGCTCCTTCGCCTCTTTGTAATCTTCGATCCGCTCCGTCTGCGCCCGGTGGTAGGCCTCTTTGATATCCCAGTATTTCCATGTACTGATCCCGCCCTGATGAAACCGCAGAACCGCCCCCGGCTCTACCTTGTAGACATTCTGACAGATACTCTCCGGCGCATTGATATACTGCTGGAAAAGATATCTGGATAACACCCGCTCTTCAATCTTCGCCGTAAAACCCGGACACTTCATGATCGGTTTCAACTCCGAGGCAAACACAAGCTCCCCATCCTCATACCAGTAGTAGAGCGGCTTCTTGCCGATCCGATCCCGTACCAGATATACTTCCTGCGACTCCCTGTCGTATAAAGCGATGGCGAACATGCCGTTGAACCGCTCCAGGCACGCTATGCCCCATTTTAAATAGGCGGCTATGATCACCTCCGTGTCACAGTCTGACCGAAAGGAATAGTCCGCCAGTTCTTCTCTCAATTCCTGAAAATTGTAAATCTCTCCATTATATACGACAGAAATCCTTCTGTCCTCTGAATGCATCGGCTGGTGCCCCAGCTGCGACAGATCCAGAATAGAGAGCCGCCGCTGCGCGAATCCTACCTGCCAGCCGCCGCGCATCTCATAGATCTCCGCGCCGCCGTCGTCAGGCCCTCTGTGATACATCGTATCGTTCATCGCCCGCAGCTGTTCTTCCGTAATCCTCTTTCTGCTGATATAACCACATATTCCACACATAGACAGTCTCTTCCTCCACGGTCAACGCACATCCTTCTCCAGAAAATACTCCTTATACTCCCCAAAGTCCTTGCACTCATGATCCACGGACTCCACCAGCTCCACGTACTTCTCCTGCAGCAGCGCCCTGTAATTCTCGAAATTATTGCATCCCTTCCTGCTCCAGGCGAAAGGATGCGTCAGAATCTGCACTTTATCATAACCCGTGATATTCTGTTCGTCCGGATATCCATAACGCCAGATATGGTTTGCATCCGACATATATTTGACCTTCAATTCCGTATCATCCGTTATTCTGTCTGCAAATGTAAAGAAATCATCCTGATAGGCATTCAGGATCCCTTCCATCTTGATGTTCTCCCGCAGGATATCCTTCGACGGCCTGTGAACGGAGAATTCCGTGATCTCAAATCCGAACATTTCACTTAAGATCTCCATCTCCATTTTGATGCGCCCGCGCACCTGCTTCATGTCCGTCATCCCGTTCAGCGCAAAATGCAGGCCGATATGCTGTCCTCTCTCGTGCATATCCTTGATCATATCCATATTCTTCCGGGAAAGGATATTATAGGAGTTGTTCGTCCACTGGAAAAAGTATGTAGATACAAAGTCCATACTCTGCTCCACCCGCGCCATCTGATAGGCTCTGTCCACGCTGTACTCCACATCATGCCGCATGATAACGAACTTCCCCCGGCCAAGCGCCTCCGCATAACCGCAGTGCCTTCCGGTGGCCTGTATGATTCTGATGATCTCTCTGTAGTCGTCATATGAAAACATAGTATTTCCTCGCTTTTTATCATTTTATCGGGAATTGCCCGGCCAGACCAGCGCCTGTCAGATCATTCCATACTGTGATTGTAACAGCACCCGGCCCGTTGGTCTACCATTTTTTTCAGGACAGGTCTGTCAGGGCAGCCGTCCGGCCTCCTGCTTCCCTGCCGCCGAATCTGTCCCTTTCCGGTCATCGCTATCCGTCACACAACTCTTCAATGTATGCCTTCCACTGTTCATAAACCGCCTGTCCGCCGGCCCTGTCGGCAATTTTGCGGGCTTCTCTTCCCAGCCTTTCCGCCAACTCTCTGTCTTCGATCAGGCGCAGGATCCCCTCCTCCAGCGCCTTCTGGTCTTTGACGGGGATCAAAAGCCCGTCCTTCTCGTGGGTCATGATCGTGCGCGGCCCGCCGCAGGGGCAGTCTGTCGCCACGATCGGCAGTCCCAGCGCCATGGCCTCCATCAGCGCATTCGGCAGCCCCTCCCAGTCCGAAGTAAAGGCAAACAGCGCCGCGTCCGCCAGTTCTTTTTCCAGACTGTCGCTGGCCCCCATCAGGTGCACGTAAGACTGGGCCTGGTTCTCTTCTATGATCCGCTCCAGAATCTCCTTCGTCCCGTCAAAAGAATCCCCGCCGTATATTTTAAGATCATACGCCGGATATTTCTTATGCACTTCCACAAAGGCCCGGATCAGCATAGGCTGATTCTTAAAATCCACCAGCCGCCCGGACTGCACAACCGTCTTCGTTCTCTCCGCCGGCTCCGGCACACCGATATACTTTGGATTGATGGGGTTTAAGATGATCCGGGAATTCTCCTGCAGTCTCGGCGCAAAGAATGCCTTCGCCCCTTCCGTCTGGAACACACAGCCGTCCGCCCGTGGAAAAAGAAGCGGAATCTGTATCTTATCCGCCCGCTCTTCATAGTGCCCGGCCGGATCGGTCCGAATAGAGATCAGCACCGGTATCTTGATGAAATAAGCCGCCATCAACCCTCTGTATAAGGCTTTTCGTGCAAAAGGGATCAGAATATCCGGCTTCTCTTTTTTCAGAAATTCTCTTAAATATTTGACCCGCAGATAAAACTGAATAAGGCGATGCTTTTTCTCATCGCCCTCCCGCAGTCCCACATGTACGCGCCTGACACGCTCATCCGTCTGAAACTCATTCTCGCCGTACCACTCCGTAGCGATCAGGACTTCATAGCCGCCCGCCGCAAACCGATTCGCCAGATTGGTGACCACCCGCTCCGCGCCGCCCTGTTCCAGGCAGTTTAAGTGAAATGCTATCTTTCTTGTCATAATATATAGTTTCCTCCGGTTATCCCGATATTCTCCCCCGTGACCGCCGCCGCGTCAGAGAGCAGCATATGCATGACCGGTAAAATATCATCCGTTGTTAAAAGGCGTTTCAGCGGCCCGGCAATGCGCTGTTTCTCCAGGATCAGCTCCGGTATCTCCTGCAGGAACTTCGTCTCTATCATCTGCGGGGAGACGCCGTTTGCGGTAATGCCCTTCGACGCATATTCCGCCGCAATGTCTTTCATTAATCCAAGCAGGGCATACTTGGCCGCCACGTAGGGCGCCGCATACTTCGGATCCGGAATCTTCACGTAAGCCGACAGCATAAAGACGATCCTGCCGAATCCCGCCTTCTGCATGGCAGGCAGAAAGGCCCGCAGAATCTCCACGATACTGTAGAAAGACACCTGCATCATCTTTTCATAATCGTACACCGTACACTTATGAAACCGTACACTGCCCGCCGGCGGTGACACCAGATGCAGCACATGTGTCGGCGCAGGCGCAGATGCCTTTACCGCTTCCACAAATCTCAGCACACTGCCGCGGTCACCAAAATCCGCCTGTATCGGCGTTATCCTGTCCCCATAGCCTGCCCGCAGAGCGGCAAATTTATCATTATCATGGTGATAATGCGCTATGATCCGCGCATACTCCTGTCCTTTTTCCCCGATATAGGCCGTCCCCAGATCGGAAGAGGCCCCGGTTATCAGAATCACTTTATCCATCGTCTCATTCACTTCCCTGTTCTCCCTGGTCCAGCATCTTGATCTGCATGGTTCCCTTCGACACCTTTTCCCCGCTCTGATCCGTGATCAGCAGCTTCACGATCAACATGCGGCAGGCCTCTTCTTTTTCCTTGACCACGCCGGATACGGTCAGGGTGTCTCCCACATACACCGGCCGCAGGAACTTACTCTCCACGCTGTGGATCAGGCTGTATTTTCCCGGCAGGTACACGCCGGCCAGCGTGGAATAGAAGGAGGAAGTCAACATGCCGTAGACTACTTTATCCGCATAATGCCTCGTCCGCGCATACGCCGCATCCCTGTGGAGCGGGTTCACATCCCCCGTGATCCTCAAAAACTGCTCCATCATCTCCTCTGTCAACGTCACCTGAAAGGCTTCTGTGTGCCCTTCGGCAATCTGCTCATAGGTATATTCGTTCATCCGCTCCCTCTCTTCTTTGTCCATCCAATACACCGCTCCGCAACGCCCTCTCTCCACGCGGGATATCCGGAATTCTATCCTGCTGCCGCCAAAGCGATCCGCATGTCCTGCCTACGGCATCCGCTCCAGGATAATGTCTACCATCTCGCCCACATTCTTCATCTCGTTGGCCTCTCCGACGGTAAATTTAACCTGAAAACGCTTCTCCACGGCAATCACCAGATTGATATGCTCGAAGCTGTCCCAGTCCTCGATATCATTGGCCGTCGTCTCGTCGTTTACCTCAATACTGTCATCGTCAAACACATACTGAAACACTTCATTCAGATTTTCGTACACTTCCTGTCTTGTCATCTCTCTTGTCCTCCGCATCCGTTTACCGCGATCACACGGTTTTTCTTCTCGTATCCGTCCGTCAGCACCAGACGCCATTTCGTATTTCCCGCGGCGTCCTCCTCTATTTTATCAAATCCCTGTCTGGAATAAAACTCCTTTACCATGGCATTTTTTGCCGTGGGATAATAATAGCCCCGAATCTCCGTGATGCCGGCTTCCATACAGCGCTCCGCCAGCGTATCCATCATCGCGAACTCCATATCCCTTTTGAGTACGCGGCAGCTCATGATCCAGAGATCCATATGTAAGACCTGCTCCTGCCTGTGTCCGATCACCACGGAGATCACCCCGTTATCTCCGAACTTATCTTCCAGCTTTCCATAGAGCGTGATATAGGCCGGATCGGCCGCCACCGCCTCGATCTCCGGCTGGCTGTAGCGTCTGGTCGTCAGGTTGAACTGATTGCTCTTATTGGTGAGCTGTGCGATCCGCGCCATATACACCGCAGTAAACGGCCCGATCTCCGCTTTCATGGCAAGGGCCTTCAAATACTCCTCATAATCTGCAAAGGCGGCCTGCTCCTGCATCCTCCTGTCATTTTCCTGATACATGGCCGTGCGCCTTCTGTCATCCTCCGACAGACCGGTCACCTCAAAGAAACCGGAGCGGTCGATGATCTTCGCATAATGGGCCGGTTCCGCCGGCATCTCCGGCACCGCCGCGCCCGGCACCTGCGCCCTGACGATCTCCCGTTCCGCCGGGTTGTCATCCACAAACACCAAGCTGTCCGGCATCAGATTCAATTCCTCCGCGATCTGCAGCAGGTTCCTGTCCTTCGGCTCCCAGTTCGCCTTGATCTTGATAAAGTCATCGGGACGCAGCACCCCCGCAGGATGGTTCAGCCCCGCGACCGCATTTTCATGATCATTCTTGGAAGCGATATTCAGCAGAATACCGAACTCTTTATAGGCTTTCAGATATTCCTGAAACGCACAATAAACCTGCCCGGCGGAAGTTTCATGCCCCAGTACCAGATTTTCAACGCCGTCATCCCCCACGACGCCGCCCCAGAGCGTATTGTCCAGATCCAGAACAAAGGCCTTCTTGTTTTTGCCATAGACGGATTTGATGATCTTCGCCACGCTGAACGCGAATTCCGGAATCGCCGGCACGCAGAGCGCATACTTGTAGCTGTGCCAGTAAAAAGGATCCGACCACTGCTCTAATCCATACTGTGCCGAGAGATAATTGATATCATGAATATAGAAATGCTCCGTCCGCTGTGCATACTCATAAAATTTCAGATTCAGGCGCGTCACATAATTGACCCTGCCGTGGATATCGCTGGCGTCCCTGCTGCCCATCATACGGTAGTAAGGATATTCCATATTGTTCTGGATGATCACACAGTGGTACACCGCCGCCAGTCTGTCCCACATCTGCTCATATCTGCGGTATTCCTGCATAAGCAGCTGTTCCACCGTCTCCGCAGAGTCGCTTATCTTCGGAAAATCCGCGATATTACGGATCGTCGTATGGAGATAGACCACGTCCGGCGCAAACGCTTCCAGCGCCGGATTGGGAAACATGGCGTCCTGATAATACTGGTCAAACTCCGACTCATAGAACTCCGGTTTGATCCCGTATTGCAGTAAAAAGAGTTCCAGCATCAACCTGATATCCCTCGTCGTGGAACCGCCGAGAATGGCGATCTTCTTGTGCAGGCAGCTCTTTTCGTCCAGCTGTGCAAGCAGCTGCTTTCTGATCGACTTCTTCTTATGATACAAATATTCACTGTCAAACGGGTATTCCAGTTCTCGCATTCCCTCGCACTCCTTCTTCTGTCATCCGATAGATTCTTCTTACTGCCTGCCGCCCTGCAGCTTCGCCAGATAGTCCTGTATGTTCTCTGCCGTCACGTACTGCCCGAATCCTTCATCGCGCAGGGATTCGATCCTCTGCCGCTCCGCATCCCCCAGCGTATCGCTCCACGTCTGCCGGGCATCCGCAGCCGCTCTGCCATCGTTTTCTCCGATCCCCTGCTCCAGCAGATAGATCATACTGTCCCCGACCTGCGGCTTATAATGGCTGATATCATGGAAATTCTCCATGCTGCACGTCACACTGTTATGCCCGCCGAAGCTGTAAAAATCCGTCACCTGCGCCAGCTGTTCCAGAAAATCCAGATATCCCCGCTCCACCGCCTCATCCCAGCGGACATAGAATTCCGGATTCACAAACACCACCAGCTCCACGCCGTTCTCTACGCACAATTCCTTAATCTGCGCGATATCCGCAAGCGCCTCCCCGCCGTACCAGGCAAAATAGTTCGGCCATTCCTCCTGCGCCAGACTCTCCGCTGTCAACTGCGTATCCAGATAGTAATTGCCCGTCGAATACAGCCGCTCATGAAAGGCCGGCTCTTCCCCCGTATAGGCGCAGATCGTCTCCAGAGACTGCAGCGCCACGGAAGCGTCCAGATAATCCAGCAGGAACAAAAGCTCCGCCTCGTCGGCCCGGAAAGGGCGTCTGATCAGCTGATCGTCATGAATCGACGGGTCTACAAAACAGCTTACGTCGTCAATGCCCAGATAGACCCTGCGCACCTGCACGCCGGCATCCAGAAAAGCCCGCAGATTTTCATAGCTTTCTGCCGGAAGCCCTTCCGAATAATACATATTATAACACGTATCGCCTATTTTGGCAGCATCCATGGAGCCTACCCTGGAATTACCGAAAATGAACGTGTCGTATTTTTCCGGATGATGAAGTATGTACTGCGTCTTCACATAGTTTTTATTCGGCTCCACGCCGTTGTCCCTGACGCTGCTCCAGTGAAATACATTGTACGGGTCGATCGCTATGGACACCCCACACACAAATGCCACACACAACAGGCCCAGCAGACACAATTTGGCAGCCAGCTTCTTTTTCATCCCTGTCCCTCCATATCAGTCGTTGCCGCAAACACCGGAACCGCTCTCAAAATCTAAAATCCGGCATAGATAAAGCTCTGTCCCCCTGTGCTCAACGACAGCAGGATCATCCCGCACACCAGCACATAGGCTGCCCAGCTTAACACGCTCTTCCGCTCCGTGATCCACAAAAAAACGTCAATTCCCCTGTTCTGCATAAGCTCCACCGCCGCCAGAACCACCAGCCCTGCGCAGAGCAGGATCAGGTTCGTCATGCCCAGATCCCCTTTGACCTGGCTGAACCCTCTCTGGCTAAAATGCGTCACCCCTGCACGCAGCACTCCAGCCACCTCTCTCATATCCGCAGCCCGGAAGCAGATCAGGCCGATGCTGAAAATAAAAAATGTCCGCAGCCGCTGAAACGTGATCCACAACAGGTTCTTCGGGTTAATGTGCAGCTTTTTCAACAGATTCTGCAGTGATTTCCCGCACATATTCCCGGTGATGATCACGATCCAGAACCAGAGACCCTCCCCGATGATAAATTTCCAGCCGCTGCCATGCCACAATCCCATGGAAAGCCAGAGAATGAGCATACCAAGATAGGTCGGGATCCGTTTTCCCCATTTCCGCCCCAGCTTTTTGCGGGAAACTTCCCCCAGTCTGACCCAGCGGTCGGATTTCAGCACGGGATCCATGATATAGTCTTTCAGCCAGGTGCCCAGCGTAATATGCCACCTCTGCCAAAACTCCTGAATCGTGGTGGCAAAGAAAGGATTGCGGAAATTTTCCGGCAGCCTGATCCCCAGACATTCCGAAGTCCCCAGAATAATGTCCATGCAACCCGAAAAATCCGTATACAACTGTACGGAAAAGCAGAATATCCCTGCCCAGATCAAAAGCAGATGACTGGATTCATAATGTCCGTAAACAGAATCGACGATCAGGCCCAGCCTGTCTGCGATCACCATTTTCTTAAAAAGTCCCCACGCCATCCGTTTCAGCCCGTGGGTCACCTGTCCATAGTCAAAAAGATGCTCCCCATACAACCCGGCCTGAACCTGCTTATACCGGCTCACAGGGCCGGACGTCATCTGCGGAAAATAACAGGCAAAGAGGGCAAACTTCGGCAGGCTCGTCTGCACCATGCCCACCTTCCAGTAGCAGTCCAGCAGATACCCCGTAAGCTGCAGCGTATAATAGCTGACCCCCAGAGACGCCACAATATGTACGGAGCCGCCGACGGCGCCCTGTCCGAACCATCCCCGCACCGCGTTCACATTCCACAGGATAAAACCATAATATTTCAGCCCCGCCAGCAGTCCGAAGTTCAAAAGAAGTGCCCCCGTCAAAATCCATCTGGCCTTCCCGGCATTCTCCTCCCTGTGGATCGCCAGCGCCGCATAATAGACGCTGACCGTAGACACAAGCAGATAAAGAAGCGTATACCCTTCCCCCGCCAGACAGTAGAACACCAGACTGACCGCCAGCAGATAGCCGCTCTGCCACTTCGGCCGGATCAGATAATAGACCGTAAACACCACCGCCAGAAATGCCAGATATGAGAAAGATGTTATCGTCATATCATACTCCCTCCCTGCACCGGAATGTATAGCCAAACAGCACCGGAAACGCCGCAAACAATCCATACGCATAACGGAATTCATTGCTCACCGGCGTCGCCAGAAGCAGCGATCCCAGCATCATGATGAACGGAATATAGATAAGCATGTGCCGTCCCCTGCGCATATAGGCCAGATAGGCAAGGCCGAATACCATCACCCACGTATTCAGGCCCAGCCGCCACACCCGGTTGTACAGATCCTGAAAATCCATCAAAAAGTCATGCATGGCCAGCTCGTCATCATAGGAAAAGAGCTTCCTCTGCGTCGTGATGCCGAAAGGATTATCCACCATAAAATACTCCCCGTACACATACTCATAATCCCGCCTGGTAAAAGCCCAGTAGCCGCATGTCTGCCGCACTTCCGCCACCATATACTGTAAGGGGTTGCGCAGGCCGACTCTCAGCCACAGCTTGAAATACTCCCACTTGTTGTCCGCGATCACCTGCTGGTCGCCCGCCTCCCGTATGAAATTCTTGACAATGTCAAAAAACCACGGATTATAGTACTCCCCTACCTGTTCCACCGGCACCACCCGGTCGATCATCGCGATCTCCTCTTCCGTAAGGCTGCCGCCTTTCAGATAAGCGCACAAAAGATGCTGCGTGGGCATCGTCAGCCCCTCGATCGTATCCGGCTGCTCCACATGAAGCGCCCCCAGCACCGGCCCCCTGTAAAGCAGAAAGCACACCAGCACGCCGCACACACAGGCAAAAGTCCTGACCGGAAACTTCCGCCGCCACATCCTCGCAGGAATCAGGACAAACGCCGTTCCCAGAAAAATAAAAATACCGTTGCTCCGCAGAAGACACAGCAGAACCCCCGCCGCAAAGTAAGCGCCCCATCTTAACCGGAATCGGCCCGGCCCTTTACGGCTGTCCGCAGCCTTGTCCGTCTCCACTTCTCTGTCCAATTCTGCTTCCCTGTCCGCTTCCCCGCCCAATTCCGCTTCCTTATCCGCTTTCCTGTCCACGTCCAGATCAAACGCCGCCGTCATCCAGGCAAACAGCAGCAGGACCGCCGTAAAGATCATATCCTTCCCCATAAAGATCGTCATCAGGCCGTTGATCGGCAGAAGGGCATAAAATGCCACGGCCAGCGCAAGCCACAATACACGGCTCCCCCGCCGGTACAGCCAGTACAGGAAAAATCCATATACCATAGCCATCACCAGCATCTGACAGAAGGTGTAAAATGCCGCCCCGCCCGTATAAGTGCCGGACAGCCGGCAGCCCGCCGTAAACAGCACTTTCATGATCAATGTATGGAAATAGGGATGATGATTCGAAGGCGGCGCCCAGCCCAGGATCTGTTCGATCTGCCACACCACGTCATTGCTCAGCCAGCCGGGGTAATACATCAGATAATAAGGCAGGTAACAGAGCAGACAGATTCCTGTAAAAAGAAGATACAGATACCATTTTCCGGCTCTTGCTTTCTGTTCCGGGAGTCCTCTCAGAAACGGGATATACTGCATGATCGCATCCCGCCGGGAGATCGCCATGCACAATACCACGAGTACCGCATAACTGCCAAGAAACCACCCGCCTGCTCTGCCCAGATTGTGCACGATACCCAGGGACTCCGCCTTTTCCAGCTGCCCCAGCATCGCGGCGACGGTATAAAACATGGCGAAAGGCAAAAGGATCAGAAGCTGTCGCTTTTGCGGTAGATGCAGTTTATGATGTTGCGTATGTACTCCCATTCCCTCTTCCCTCTGCTCCTTCATTTCCTTCTATACGATCACTTGTACGTTCCCGGACGCATCTGTGCACTGCCCTGCGCATCACAAGGGCTCTCTTTGCACGGCATCGCTATGCCCACCCGCGTATTTTCTCAATATAGGATTCTGCCGTATAATCTCCGGCGCGCTTTAACGCCATCTCACGGTAATGCTGCATCCTGTCCTGATCCTCCAGCAGACCGATGATCTGTCCTGCCAGGTCACGTTCTTCTTCCGTGATATGCAGCGGGTCAAAATCCGGTTCCGGCTCCATATTCGGGATCAATATGCCGTACCGGTCTTCCAGAATCTCCCGCGGCCCCGTCTTACAGTCCGTGGCGATCACCGGAAGCCCCATGGACATGGCTTCCACCATCGCATTGGGAAATCCTTCGTAATAGGATGTCAGCACATACAAAGTACCTTTTTTCAAATACGGATAAGGATTTTTCTTTAACCCTGTAAAAAAGACGTCCTCATTGACTCCCAGCTTCTCCGCCAGCTCTTTATAAGGCTCGAATTCCCCTTTTCCTATGATCATCAGTCTGGTGTCCGACAGCTTTTCATGTACCAGCGCAAAACTCTTAAGCAGGTGCCAGAACCCCTTGACGCTGTCCTCGCGCCCCATGGAGATCAGGATGCGGCCTTCCTTCCAGGGCAGCTCTGCCTCCTCGCGCCCGGAAAGCATCTTCACTTCTTTGATATCAAAAGGATTCTGCAGGGTCACGGCCTTCCCGCACCGAAACTGCTCCTGCACTTCACGGCAGATCGTCTCGGAACAGCAGACTACCATGTCCGCACACCGGCAGAAAAGCCGTATCTGCTTCGGATTCCCCATATCCATATAGCTGCGGATCCCGAGCCACATCTTTGCCCGGCCGCCGGAAGCGATATTGGCCAGATTGGCCGTCGGCCCGAAGCTGTACGCGATGTCAATCTGCTCTTTCTTCTTCAATTTACGCAGCCGCATACCGCGTCTGAGCACATTGATGACCTTGGCGATCACGCCCGGACGGCTTGGCAGCCGCAGATCCACCACCGGAATGCCCTTGATATCGTAGGCGATGCTGCGGGAATCAAAAATGGCGATCTGTACATCAAAGTAAGGCTGCAAAAGCCTGGCCGTAGCCGCGCATACCTTTTCCAGTCCTCCCTGATGCAGGGACGGCACGATCAATAACAGCTTCTTCATATCCCCGAACGCTCTCCTTTCCACAAATACCCTGACTCTACAAAATAAAGATCATCGACCGGTCACCCCTGCAAACGCTGTTTCTCAGATTCGCGAAATGCATCGCACCTTCCGTTTCGATAAAACACCCGATACGCATCGGCCTGTGTCTTCACATCAAAACCGGCCGCCCGCATGATCCTGGAAGTATCCTGCCGCTTATAGGCTGCCTCAGCCTGTATTCTTTCCGCCCACACTGCCGCCGGCTGTTCAATCGCAAGCCATGTCACCAGCTCTGTGGCCTGCGCCTCTCTCGTGACGGTATCTGAGACAAGACATTTAAGTCCCGCCGCCTGTGCCTCCACCAGCACGCCCGGCAGTCCCTCAAAAAAAGACGGCAGCACGAAGAAATCCATCGCCTGATAATAATCCTCCGGCTTCTTCTGATTGCCCAGAAACCTGACTTTGTCTTCGATACCGAGTGCCAGGCATTGCTCCCGGATCCTTTCCTGATCCGGCCCTTCTCCCAGCAGAAGCAGTACCGCATCCTGCCTCAGCCTGCACAGCGCAGCAAAAATATCGATCAGATAAGGATGATTTTTCTGATAATTAAACCGTCCTACATGCCCCAGCACCAGTTTTCCGTTCAGGCCCAGCTGTTCTCTGACTTCCGCCCGCTTCTGCGGGTGAAAGACAAACCGCTCCACATCAATGGCGTTGTGAATGATCTGCACTTTGCCCTGCCGCATCGCCGCCCTGCCAAACACATCCTCGCCCGCAGGCTCAGAGCAGGCGAAGCAATGATCCGCCTTCCCCGCCAGCCCCCGCCGGAAAAACTTCGTGGCCAGCCCTTTGGCCCCCTTCTCAACCCCTGCATTTCTGGAGTGCGCCACCGTCACAGCCACGCCGCACCGTTTCGCGATCGGCAGGTAGATTCCCGCCGTACTGGTCATATGTCCCTGCACCACCTGAAACTCGTGATGCCTCTCAAAAAACTGCCGCACCGCCCTGCGATACGCAAAATAATTGTACACCTTAAATTTCGGGAGCACATAGATATGTCCGCCCAGTCGCCTGATCTCCTCGTCGTAGAACTCCGGCTTCCTTCCGCACCACTCATCGACACCGGCCTCCGCGAAATGACCGCCCGCCTCTCCCGAAGCGCCTCTGTGCACATGATTCATGCCTTCACTGTGGACCAGAAAGTCAAACTGAATTTCGGCCCTGTCCATCTGCCTGTACAGATCCATGATACGACTCTCAGCCCCGCCAAGCCCCACGCCCCCCAGCACATGAAGCACCCGTATTGTCTTTCCCATGGTTTTCCTCCACACTCATACCTGCTATGCTTTTTGCGGAGCGACAGCGCGGTGACACAGGATCATACTGCCGTCTGAGCGTCCGGCCTCAAATCAGCAGATCCCCAACCACAATCTCTCTCCCGCTCTCATACCGGTCGATCAGCAACGATCCGTCCACCGTCCGCACCACCGGCTTTTTGTCAAACACATCTATCACCTCACCCGGGGCATAAGCCGAGAAATCAATCATCTCGTCAAAAGGATGCGCCTCCCACACGATCACCTTCTCTTCCCCGATCATGGCATAGGCCCCCGGAAAAGGAGCCGCCACCCCGCGGATCAGATTATAGATATCCCTTGTCCGCCCGCGGAAGTCAATCTTCCCGTCCGCCGCCGTGCGCTTGTTGTACCAGGAATCATAATCCTTCGACTCCGTGCGGATCATAATATTGTCTTCCGCATAAGCCTTTAACAGCTTCCGGATAAGGTTTTTGGAACAGATCATATTCTTATACTGTGCCGTCCGGATGTCATCGTGGGGTGTAATGGAAAACATCTCCGTCGCAAACACATTCGGGCTGTCCGCCTTTTCATCATAACGGAACATATTCAGGTTAAATCTTGTATCCCCCAGAATGATGGACCAGTTAAGCGGCGACCTTCCTCTGCCGAACGGCAGGTAACCGCAGTTTCCGTGAAATCCATAAATTCCATACCGGAAGGCATCCAGCACCGAAGGCGGGATCAGCCGCTGCCACCCCATGGAGATACCGATGTCGAACGCATTCTCCGCGATAAACTTCTGCGTCTTCTCATCCGTCAGGAAATAGCTGTCCGCCTCGTGAACCGGAATCCCGTACTTCTCCGTCAGCACCGACAGCCCCTTATACCCCGACACCTGATTCTTCTTCGTTACCTCCGGGCTGATCGTGATCACCAGATCCACCGGGCAGATCTGCTCCTGAATAAAGCTGACGATATTCTCCGATGTATCCTTCACGCCGAACACCACTACCTTATATTTCATACCTGTCTCTCCCTTCGCTTCACGCCTTCATCAGATAATGCTCATACAGATAATCCTGCATATTTACATATTCCTTCACTCTCTCATAATTGTCCAGAACGGCCGGCAGCATCGCCTCATACCGCTCCCGTGTGCACTCCGCGATCAGGCTCTCAGCTTCCTCCAGATCCGCGCTCCCAAGCAGTATCATACCGTCTGTATTAAAGAAATCCCCGATCCGGCGCGCCCCCAGATATACCGGCACGGTCTGCGCCGCGAAACAACTCGTGAGCCGCTCCGAGAAATAGTAATCCGAAACATCATTCTCTATGATCATTGAAAAACGATAACGGTTCAACGTCTCATCGACCTTCTCCACGTAGCCGCCGCCGTCGAACCTGCCGAACGTATCCGCCAGCCCTTCCCGCTTGCACAGCCGGGCCAGCTCCAGCCGGAAACGATGCAGCGCACACATCACCTTGTCCGAAGACAGGATAGACAAATCCCTGTCCTTCTCCCGATACCGCCCTTCCCGCATCTCACTGTTCCAGATGCCGGCCGCCACCGGATAGAATCTGGCATTCTCGATCTCGTTTAATATCCTGTCATCATAAGTAAAAATATAGCGGAAGTCCTTTTCCAGCCCCCGGTTCCTGTGGAACACCTCATAATCCTTCGGCACGATCGTGCGCGACTCCGTCAGCATCCCGTATTTCACAGCCGGCTTTCCCAGAGTCCCCGTCATTGCCTCCGGCCCATAAAAATGCGTATCCAGCCCGTAATTATACCGGTCCCAGAAAAAATACTTCCCTTCATGCCCAAAAGGGGCATGCCTCGAGTGCCTGTTTTTGATAAAATAGGTCTCCAACGGATGCCCCTCAGCATTATATATTTTTGGCATTGTGCCGTCAATATCGTACTCTCTCTCAATCTGAATCCGATATTTTCCAAGTCTTAATTCCATACTGCTTCCGATTCCCTTATCTGATCACACAGGCCTACCCTGCTGTGCCACAAATATTGTATCCAGCCCTGCTTACGGCAGAGCTGGATATTTTCAGACAGGATATTTAACAGACACCCCTGTGAGCGTTCTGTATTCCTGTCTTATTTGTCACCATAATGCCCTTTGCACTGGATTATGATGATATTTTCATTACTGACTATATAGACAAGCCTGTCTTTGCTGTTAATCCGTCTGCTCCATTCTCCTTCCAGGCTGTCCTTTAATGGTTCCGGCTTCCCTTCTCCCTTAAAAGGTTCCCGCTGGATATCTCTTAGAAGGCTGTTGATCTTTTTCAATGTCTTTTTATCCTGCGTCTGCCAGTAAAGATATTCCTCCCATGCATCTTCGGCAAATGTGATCTTACTCACGTTCCATGGCCTCCAGTTCTTCCATTGTCTTTACGACCACCTGCCCGCTTGTAACCTGTCCCTTCGCTTTCTTTAACTGCTCCATATTGGAATATGAGTAAAAAGGATCCAAAGGAGCCGTTACCTCAAAAGGAATCCGACGGTCCCGCAGCGCTTTCTTTGCGTAGATCATGAAAAAAGTAGTAAGGTTCATTCCCATTTCATCGCACATCTCATCGAGCTGTCTTTTCATCTCATCATCAAATCGAAGGCTCACAGTAGTCATGCTATCACTTCCTTTCTGGCTCCATCATAATACAGGAAGAAGCAAAGTGCAACAAAAATCATTCATTTTCTTTCAAATTGAAATATTTTGATGGTTTCTATCCCAAATACTCCTTATACCAGTCAATCGCCAGCGTGATCCCCTTCTCAAAATCAAACTCCGGATCATACCCCAGCAGTTCCCGCGCCCTGCTGATATCCGCATTGGAATCCCGCACGTCTCCTTTGCGGGCCGGCCCGTAGTGCGGCTCCACATCTTTGCCCAGTGCCTTACACAGATACTTATAGATATCGTTCAGGAACAGCCGGCCGCCCGCACCGATATTGAACGCCTGTCCTGCCGCCTCGCCGGACGCTTTGCAGGCCCGCAGATTCGCCTCGATCACATTGTCGATATAGGTGAAATCCCTGGACTGCATACCGTCCCCGTTGATCGTGGGCACCTCTCCGTGCAGAAGCTGCTTTAGAAACTTCGGGATCACGGCCGCATACATGCCGTCCGGATCCTGCCTGCGCCCGAACACATTAAAATACCGCAGTCCATACGTATCCAGTCCGTACAGTTCCTTATAAAGCCGCCCGTACTCCTCGTCCACCTTCTTTGTCAGCGCATAAGGAGAGATCACATTTCCTTCCCGGCCTTCCTTCTTCGGCAGTTCCATGGAATCACCGTACACCGAAGAGCTGGAAGCATAGACGAACTTCTTCACGCCGCACACCCGCGCCGCCTCCATCATATTAAGCGTCCCGCGGATATTGATCTCCTCATACAAAAGCGGCATCTCGATACTGCGCGGCACACTGCCCCAGGCTGCCTGATTGAGCACATAGTCCACGCCCTCCATCGCCTTCCTGCAAGTATCCAGATCTCTGATATCCCCTTTGATAAAAGTAAATCTCTCCTGCGTCAGAAACGGCTCGATATTCTCATATTTGCCTGTAGACAGATTGTCCAGACAGCGCACCGTATATCCCATATCAAGCAACGCCTCGCAGAGATTGGAGCCGATAAAACCGGCGCCGCCTCCTACCAGAAATACACTGTTTTCCTCAAATTTAATATCACGGTATCCCATTTTTCCCTCCATTGCCTCCCTTCAACCCTTTTGCCGCCATATCCGCAGGATCCCCGGCGTCCTCAGTGCCCACTCTCTGACCAGCAAAAATCCCGCCGTATAGAAAAAAGAAAATCCATACACCATATAGCGAGAAAGACACATGATCGTCATGGACGCCGCGCAGACATTGGCCGCAATAAAGAGCAGCGCCACGCCCATTGCCCAGACAGCATCGCTCCTCTTAAAGCGCCGGATCTGCCATATGGACAGCCCCACCGCTCCCGCATAGAACAGCAGCGCCACCCAGTTGATCAGCGGATGCACCACCGCCACGCTGCGGATAAACCCATAAGTGCACAACAGCACATAATCGTAAAGCCACTGCCCGAAACATACCGGAAGCAGCTTTTTTAACATAATACCGGCCATCTCGTCGGACATACTGCTCTGCTGGTAATAATCAATCTGTCCCAGACCGAAATAATAGGCCGACAGATCCGCCTCCAGTACCTGGAATTTCAACGCGTCGTGAGAAGCCTCCAGATGCTGTGCCCGCTCGGTAAAAGTATCCCCGCCGTACTTGTAATTGGCCTCCAGCGCATCCGCTTCCTCATAAAAACGCTCAAAAAATGCCCGCTCCAGACTATCCGCCTCGAAGACCTCTCCGTCTTCTCTGTCACAGGCGTAGATCACATTGGTCAGCGTGTTGACCTGCCCGTAGGTATTGCCCATAAAATATCCCGTAACGGCATAATTATACACATGGACCGTCAGACTGCGCAAACCAAAAACAGCCGCTGCCGCGAACACCGGAAGGAGCACGCTGCCCGCCAGCCTCCGCCAGCCGTTCTGCGGCAGACCGACTCCGCCATCGCCTGTTGTCCCGGCCCTCCTGTGCGCCGCCATCCCCGGAAACGCCTGCAAAAGCAGCAGCACCAGCCACATCAGGATCGTAGTCATCATCTGCCCTCTGGTCATGGACAACAGAAAGGCAAATACCAAACTGAGTACCCGGTCCCTTATCCTGCCCTCAAACAGCATCCGCAGCAGAAAATACAGGAAGAACTGGAATAACGGGATACACAGCGCTTCGCTCATCACCGAATTTTCCAGAAAAATATGCAGCGCCGACACATAGCGGGTCATCAGATGCGGCACGATCTGGAGCAGCACGACTACCAGCTCTTCCCACAGCCGCAGTTTAAAATGGGCCGCGATATATTCCGCCAGCACCCAGATGCTGACCGCCGTCAGCAGATTCTGCGCCGCAGCCGCCACCGTCAGATACCCTTCCCCGCACCACATGCGGAAAAACGCCAGAAACAGCGGGTACAGCGGTTCTCTGTGTATGTGCATCGCGATGTACTGTTCGGAATCGTTATAGACGCCCACGCCGTAAGCTGCAAGCATTCCCAGAAAAAATGCCAGCAGGCCCGCCAGAATACACCACGAACTGATCGGTTTCTTTTTCAATCCTACAATCTCCAATACAGATAATCCTCTGTCTGATATTCGTTCCTGTCCAAAAGTCCCTTGATATCAAGCAGTACTTTCCGCTTGTGCGCGGCCTGATAAAAACCGTCGATCTCCTTTTTATGAAGCCCCAGGAACCGGTCGTGGGCCACCGCAATGATCACCGCATCCATGTCATGGACATCCGCCATCGTCTGGAACGTAATGCCGTACAGCCGTTTCGCTTCATCGGCATCTGCCGCCGGATCCACCACCACCGGCTCGATCCCGTACTCACCCAGTTCTTTATAGATATCGATCACCTTCGTATTTCTCGTGTCCGGACAGTTCTCCTTGAACGTAAAGCCCAGGATCGCCACCTTCGCATGTTTGACCGGAATGCTCACCCTGATCAGGCTCTTGACCAGACTCTCCGCCACATACTTGCCCATATCGTCATTGATCCTTCGTCCGGCCAGGATGATCCGGGAATGATACCCCAGCTCTTCCGCCTTATATGTCAGATAATAGGGATCCACGCCGATACAGTGCCCGCCCACAAGCCCGGGCATGAATTTCAGGAAATTCCACTTCGTTCCGGCCGCTTCCAGCACCGCCTTCGTGTCGATGCCCATTTTATGGAAGATCATAGACAGTTCATTCATGAACGCAATATTGATATCTCTCTGGCTGTTCTCGATCACCTTGGCCGCCTCCGCCACCTTGATGGACTCGGCCCGGTACACACCCGCATCCACCACCAGCTCATAGACCTTCGCCACCGTCTCCAGCGTCTCCTCATCCATACCGGACACGATCTTCGTGATCGTCTCCAGCCGGTGCACCTTGTCGCCGGGGTTGATCCGCTCCGGCGAGTAACCGATCTTAAAGTCCACCCCGCATTTAAGCCCCGACTCCTGCTCCAGGATCGGCACACAGATCTCCTCTGTCACACCCGGATAGACCGTGGATTCAAATACCACCACGGATCCTTTCGTCAGATTCCTGCCCAGAATACGGCTGGCCCCCTCCACCGGTGTCAGATCCGGCGTATGATCCCTGTTGACCGGCGTCGGAACCGCCACGATATGGAACTTCGCCTCCCGCAGCTTCGACGCATCCGCCGTAAACTCCACAGTTGTATGTTTTATTACCTCGTCCCCCACCTCATTGGTAGGATCGATGCCGTCCAGATACATCTGAATCTTTTTCTCATTCAAGTCAAAACCGACCACCTTGATCTTTTTAGCAAAAGCCACCGCGATCGGCATACCCACATAGCCAAGCCCTACCAGCGATACCTTCTCTTCTCCACTTACTATTTTCTCATATAAGCCCATTGTTATTCCGCTCCCTTCTGAATACGGTGCACTTCATCCATATACTCCCCTGTCACCAGCCTTCTGTCAAACTCTCTCTCCATCTTCTCCCGGCCTCTGCGTCCCATCTCGGCACGCTCCTTAACAGAAAGCGCCAGAAACTTCTCCATCGCCCCGATCAGCTCTTTGCCGCTGCCCGGCGTAAACCCGAATCCGGTACGCCCTTCCTCGAAGGCCTCCAGGCACCCGCTGATATTGGACGCGATCACCGGCCGTCCCGTGGCCGCCCCTTCGATCAGCGCATTGGACATCCCCTCATGGAAAGACGCCACCACAATGGCACTGGCCGCCGCCAGATAAGGATGCACCTGCGTATGGAACCCGATCTGCCGGATGATCCCCTCGGCCTCCAGCGCATTCAGCAGATCCTGATAATCCTCGTCACAGTACCCCATGATATCAAAGAAAACGCGGTCGCTGTGCAACGCCTTCGCCGCCTCAATATACTCCAGGATTCCCCGTTCTTTCATCACCCGGCCCACAAAGAGAAAATGCGTCTCCTCCCCTGCCGGATATGCCTCATAGCAATGCCGCTCCAGATTCACACCGGACCCCATCACCATGCGCGTCTTTTTCGCAGTGATGCCAAAGCGCTGGAAGATGCCCCTGTTCTCCTCATTCTGGAAAAAAACACAGGCCGCTTTCCGCAGTCCCGTCCGGTACATGGTAACGATCAGCTTCAAAAGCATTCCCGTGCGGTCAAAAGCGCCGCCCAGCCCGGTGATCGTGGCGATATAAGGAATCTTTCTCATCCCCGCCGCAAATCCGCCGTAAATATTCGGCTTGATCGTATAAGTCACCACCAGATCCGGTTTTATATCCTTCATCATCCGGCTGTAAGTCCGGTACAGTTTCAGATCTTCCAGCGGATTGATGCCCCGGCGGTTGATCGCCGTCTTCACGATCCGGCATCCCTGCGCCGCCAGCTCCTTTTCCTTCACGTCGTCCGGCATACTGATATAAACCTGGTACTCCCCAAGCAAAGCCAGCACGAACTCATTGCGAAAGTCATACAGCCCGCCGGAAGAATTCGTTAAGATCAATACTTTTCTCATGCCGCTCCATTCTTCTTATCCTTAAGGCACGATCCTGGTCCCGCTCATGTCCCGGATCGCGATCTCATTATATTTCATCATGCAGATATCCTCTGCATACGCCCCGATCTCCACCACATTCTCCTGTCCTGCCAGATTCCGGAACACGGCTGCCGGCATATTCACCCCGCAGGCGTAGGCGTGGGGATAGCCGCCGCCGAACCGCGGATTCACCTCGGAAATATAATAAACGCCGTCAATCTCAAATATATCAATATCGATCATCCCGCAAAACCCGCAGGTCTCCGCGAAATGCCTGATCAGCTCAAACAATTTCTCATCCTTAAAAGATACCGATTTATCCGTCTCTCCCGCCCGCATCTTGATCTTCTTCTTCACAAAGATGGAAGTACACCTGCCGGAGATCATATCCATGTAGACGTCCGCGCCGTATTCCTGCCCGTCCATAAACTCCTGTATCATCAGGTCGTCATACAGGTCAAACAGCACTTCGATCTCTTTCGCGCTGCCCACCTTATTGATGTGCAGACTGGCGCTGCCCCTCACCGGCTTCACAAAGACCGGATAGGAAATCTCCCCGCACTCCACCGCCCGGTAGAATGCCTCCTTGTCCAGATAACATTTCCCGGTCGGGATCTGCATCTTCTGCAAAAGCTCATACATCCTGTATTTATCAAAACAGGTCTCCACCAGATCATAATCCGATATGATCGGCGTCGTTCCCACTGCCAGAAACTTCTCCCGCTCCTTCGCCAGCAGACTGAGTTCCGGGTCGATCAATGAGAAAACACCTGTTATCTTTTCTTTTCGGCAAATATCCAGGATCACATCCAGATAGTCCGGCGCTGTGATCCTCGGCACCAGATAGAACGCGTCCGCCTCATAGACGGCCGGCGCCAGATTGCTGCAGTCCGTGGCGATCACACGCCCCCTGTCCCCCAGCTCCTTTTTAAAATACTGCACGACCTTATCCCGCGTCCCCGCACTCAAGATCAATAAATTCATATCCATGTCTCCATTTCTGTGCTGCATACATCACCGCAGCCTGCCCGTCTCCTCCAGCCGCTTCTTACGAATCTCTGCAAAGTTGCCCTCCACCGCATTGGTGTCCTCGGCCACCTCCTCAGAATGCCCGAGAACCGTCTGCACCGTCATCCACAGCACCTTCAGATCCATTGCAAACGAAAGATTCTTAACATATTCCACATCTTTCTCAAGCCGCCTGTCCCAGTCAAGGAAATTCCGGCCGCTGACCTGAGCCAGCCCCGTCAGCCCCGGCCGTACACTGTGCCGCAGCTTCTCCTGTTCGGTGTAATAAGGCAGATACGATACCAGCAGCGGCCTCGGCCCTATGATACTCATATCCCCCTTCAAAATATTAAAAAGCTCCGGCAGCTCGTCCAGACTCGTCCCCCGCAGGAATCTGCCGAACTTCGTAAGCCGCACCGCATCCGGCAGAAGATTGCCCTGCGCATCCTTCTCGTCCGTCATCGTCCGGAACTTACAGAGCGTAAAGATCCGTTCGCCCTTCCCCGGCCGCTCCTGCTTAAACAGCACCGGACTCCCCAGCTTCACCCGCACCAGCACCCACAGCGCCGCCAGCACCGGACTCAGCACAATGATCCCGCACAGCGAAAGCAGAAAATCCAGCCCCCTCTTTACAAAATGCTTATACATACCTTCTCTCCTGCAAGTAACCCCCGCTCACATTGTCTCCAGATCCCCGCTTCTATCTCACATCCCGATACAATGCATAATAATCGGTCTCCATATTGTCCGCATACTTCTCATAGAATTTCTTCGCATCATCCAGCGCCTTATTATAGACCCTGCAGCCCAGTACTCCCTGAAAGAAATCCAATATATTCCCAGTCCCGATGATCCCCAGCTCCAGATCATACCCCTCCCTGAAAAACTGCGCTATCTCGTCACAAACCTGCTTCTTCTCCTGCTCATTTAACTCATACATATCCTGCAAAACACTCCCTCACCGTCCGGATGATCAGTTCCATATCCTCATCCGTATTCTTAATATCGCTCGGCAGGCACAGTCCTCTCGCAAAGACATCCTCTCCCACGCTTCGCCCGTCCTCATAATGGGGCATGAAATCCTCCCCTGCAAACACCGGCTGCATATGCATCGGCTTCCAGATCGGCCTGGACTCTGCATTGATCTCTTCCAGTGCATCCATTACCATATCAGGTGTTACTTTACTCTCTTTTGCAATCAGCATCCCCGACAGCCAGCAGTTCGCGTCTCCGTCCGGATTGAGGGGATTCATGCTGATCTCCGGTACATCCGCAAAAGCCGCCTGATACTGCCTGTAAATCTCCTGCTTCCGCTTCTTATGCTCCTCCAGGTGCAGCAGCTGTCCTCTGCCGATACCCGCCGTGACGTTACTCATCCGATAGTTGTACCCGATCTCGGAATGCTGATAGTGTCTGGCCGAATCTCTGGACTGGGTGGCAAAAAAGGTCACCCGCTTCGCCGCCTCTTCCTCGGCCGACACAAACATGCCTCCGCCGGACGTCGTGATGATCTTATTCCCGTTAAATGAATAGATCCCGTATTTTCCAAATGTTCCCGTATGTCTGCCCCGATAGGTACTGCCCAGCGACTCCGCCGCGTCTTCCACAAGCGGCACCTGATGCTCTTCGCAGATCGCCATAATCTCGTCCAGCTTCGCCGGCGTCCCGTAAAGATGCACACAGATCACCGCCTTCGGGTGCGGATACTTCTCGAAAGCCCGCCGCAGCGCCTGCGGCGACATGTTCCAGGTGTCCGGCTCCGAATCAATAAACACCGGCGTCCCGTTTTCGTAAATGATCGGGTTGCAGGATGCCGAAAAAGTCAGATCCGACACAAACACCACATCTCCCCGCTCCACACGAAGCAGCTTAAGCGCCATATGGATGGCCGCCGTCCCCGCACTCAGGGCGGCGGCATGTCCGCAGCCCGTATACGCCGCGATCTCCTGCTCAAAAGCATTCACATTCGGCCCCAAAGGCGCTACCCAGTTGGTATCGAATGCCTCCTGCACATATTTCTGTTCCTCACCATGCATGGTGGGCGATGATAAGTAGATTCTCTTTCTGTCCATCATAAATCCCCTCCTTTTCACCATACCGCATTCCCGCTCTCATCCGGCGTATGGTAGGTCGGCACAATCTTTTTGATCAGCGGCCTGATATTCGAATTCTCGATCTGGCACTCATCCTTCAACTCCTTTAACTGCATGAAAAACTCCTGCTCGTCCAGTTCGATCGGCTTGCCGATATGAATCATCCTGTTGGCCGTATCCTTCATGCCCTCTTCTTCCATCAGAAGCTCTTCATAAAGTTTCTCGCCCGGCCGCAGCCCCGTGAATTCGATCTTGATATCTTCTCCCACACGGAAACCGGAGAGCTTGATCAGATTCTCCGCCAGCGTCAAAATCTTCACCGGCTCTCCCATATCCAGCACGAAGATCTCACCGCCCTTAGCGTAAGCCCCCGCCTGCAGAACCAGCGAAACAGCCTCCGGGATCGTCATAAAATAACGTATGATATCAGGATGCGTTACCGTAACCGGGCCGCCGGCTGCGATCTGCCTGCGAAACAGCGGAATCACGCTGCCGTTGCTGCCGAGCACGTTCCCGAAACGCACCGCCACAAATTCCGTATTATAATGCTTGTCAAAAGTCTGGATGATCATCTCACAGATCCGCTTGCTGGCCCCCATGATATTGGTCGGATTCACCGCCTTATCCGTGGAGATCATGACGAACCGCTGCACACCGCTCATCGCCGCCGCCTGGGCCGTCTTAAAGGTGCCGAACACATTGTTCTTCACCGCCTCTGTGGGACTGTCCTCCATCAGCGGCACATGCTTGTGGGCCGCCGCATGATAGACGATATGCGGTTTGTACCGGGAGAAGATATAGTTCATCCGGTTGGTATTGCGCACCGAAGCGATCAACACCACCAGATCCAGTTCCGGATACTTTTTCTTTAACTCCTGTTGAATATCATAAACCGAATTCTCGTAAATATCCACGATCACCAGCTGTTTTGCCTTATGCGCGGCAATCTGCCGGCACAGCTCACTGCCGATGGAACCGCCGCCGCCGGTGACCAGCACCACCTTGCCCTGCACATAGCCGAGAATGGAGTCCATATCCACCGTGATCGGATCCCGTCCCAGCAGATCTTCCACCTCCACGTCCCGCAGCTTGCTCACACTCACTTCCCCGTTCACCAGCTGGTACATACCGGGCAGTGAACGCAGCTTGCAGTTCGTATCCTTACAGATCTCCAAAAGCTCCCTGATCTCTGTCCTCGGCGCAGAGGGCATGGCCACAATGATCTCATCCACATCATAGACATCGGCGCACTCCACGATCTTATCACGTCCGCCTACCACCTTGATGCCCTGAATGAACTTGCCCCATTTCCCCTTGTCGTCGTCGATGATGCACTTGATGACCATCGTGGAAAAATTGCTGTTCACGATCTCCTTGATGATCAGATTCGCCGCCTCTCCCGCGCCGATCACCATCACGGAGATCAGATTCTTCTTGTTCTGCTGCTTATGCTTAAGCCCCCGGAAAAACCGGTAGGAAAAACGACTGGCAAAAATACAGACCACCAGCGCCGCCAGATAAGCCATATAATAACTTCTCGGCACCGCCTGGGTCGTTATCTTAAAAAACTGCAGGCCAACCACACCGGCCACCGTTGACATCACGCACGCCACCACGATATTCTGCAGCTCCGTCTCCCCGGCAAAAGCCCACAGACTGCTGTACAGATGCATGATATAGAAGATGATCAGCGTCAAGAGAATATTGATCGGCAAAAACCGCTCAATAGGACGCATGAAATGATCCGGAATCGAATCAATATGAAAATCGTAACGCCACAGGATCGCCATATAACTGGCGATGATAATGCTGATCACATCATAGATGATGAGCGCCGTTCTCCTGTAAAATAATTTCGCATTAAAAGGTTTTCTCTTCTTTTCCACACTTTTTTCCATAACCAGACTACACCGCCTTCCGGCTGTCGATAAGAAGCGGCCCCAATACCAACAACAGGCAGCACGCGATCGGACAGCAGGGATGGAAGATCCACTCCGTCAGCCCTGCCACTGCAAACAGGATCAGGATCGCCAGCGGCAGCGCCGCACAGACCCGATCCTCCCTGTGCCTGTAAAAATAAACCGCCGCCTGGATCAGGGTGCCCAGCCCCAGCAGGATAAAAGCCGCCCCCACATAGATACCGTGGTCGTAGGCAACCTGCAGATAAATATTGTGGGCATGGACAAGGAAATTCCCGTCCGGCTCCATAATACCCATATCATCATGGCCGATCTTGTTCAGGTTCTTATAATAAGCCCTGAAAATCTCCATCCGCCCGTTTGTATAATTGTCTTCCGCCTCCGGGTTTTCTTCCGCAGCAGCTTCCTCCGCCGCTTCCGCTCCTGCCGCCGTATCTTCCGCAGATGCAAGCAGGATAGGTTCCACCCCGGTAAGCAGCCTGTTACGCTGCTGCTCCTCTTCTGCATCGGCGACCATATAGATCGCCCTCAGACTTTCTTCCTCGGGAATTCCCAGAATCTTCATCTGAAAGACCTGAATAAAACGCTGTATCGTTATATAATAGTAAGAATCCATATCCCTGCCGTGCACGATCTCCACCGGCAGCTCCTCGATCTCATGCAGCTGCGGTCTTGCCGCAACGGCAGGCACGATCCGCTGCGCCGTGAAAGTAACCGGAAAGCACAGCACCACCGCCAGAACCATGATGCCGATGCCACGCAGCATACAGCGCAGCCCCTGCTTCATGGAAAGACACATCACCGGAATCAGGATCACACCCATGCCCGCCACCGCCAGATACCCGGTCCTTGACAGCGTAAACAACAGATACACCGCCGAAACTCCAAGCACGGCCAACTCCTTATATACGGCGGCCAGCCGCTGCGACCGCCTGTAGGCATCCAGAAACTTCACCAGCGCGGCGCAGACCACCATCGCCAGATAGACCGCAGAGATCGTCACCGTATGGAAGATAAACGGATACCGGTAATACTGGAAAAACATATAAGGCCTGTGAAGCAGGCAATACACTACCATGGCCCCGAAGTGGAACAGGACGCCGTTGCAGATATTGCGAAGCAGGACCGCCTTTTTCTCCCAGGCCGCCATATTCAGATAGTACAGGGTAAAAGCACAGACCAGATAGATCGGCCAGCCCCTCGTATTGCGGTACAGAATGATCAAAGTGAAGAAACCGCCCACCAGAAGGCTGTACCAGAGAGAAAGCCCCCTGACCTGCCTTTTCACCAGAAAACGGATCGTCCCGATCAGCACAAGCCCCGTCAGGATTCCCACCCAGACAGTGAGTTTAAGCACCGTAATATCCAGCTCCTGCGGGTTCTCCAGTGTCGGCAGCGTCTTCTGATAATACCGCCAGCCCACAACAGCCGCGATCACACAATAGAGCAGATTGATCAGATTAAAAAGATGTTTCTTCGGATAAGTCACCAGAACGGCCAGTGCCAGGAAAACCAGCATCTGCCTGTAAGCCACCGTATGATGCAGCTCAAACAGGCCGTTCATATAGTTACAGCAGGACCAGATGGCCCCCGCAAAAAGAGCCGACTGCAGGTAGTTCTGCCAATTCTCCCCCAGCACGGTGACAAGCGTCCTGTCCGAGGCGATCCCCGTTCTGTTATGGTTGACCGCATAGAGCAAAAATACTGCTGCCAGCAGAATACTCGCCACAAAAAACACATTGGATACTGTATTGGTGGAAAAAAGACGGCAGGGCCAGACAGCCGCACAGGCCCCGACCGCACTCAGCACGATCAGCGGATTGCACACCACTTTCACGGTTTTTTCCACCGTGACCAGCGTGTTTTTCTCCGGATGCTTCTTATAATATATGCCCGTCAGATACGTGACTGCGATCCCGGACAGCACAAACAGAGCATCCCACACCAGTGTTCTGCCCTTGCGAAGCGGTATCTCATATTCATAGGAGGCGATCATGCTGTGCTCCCTGTCCTCCACGCCGCCGTAAAAAGCCGCGCCGTTATAAGGATTGCCGGAAGCTGCCGTCTCCTCAAAGCCTGTCCGGAACGGAGATTCCATCCCCTGTACCGCAAAATAATAGGCCTGTCCCACTTCTGTGTCGATGTTGACCTGTACCCTGCAGTCTCCCGGTATCGACTTCATATCCTTCGTATTGATCACCTGCTGCATGATCACGCCCATGGCCGCATCATACAATACGAAATTAAACTCTTCGCCGATGGTCCCTTCCGTAATATAAATATTGATGTTCTTCAACCTGTCATACTGCGCGGCAAACATCTGCTGTACCGCACTCCCCGACACGATTTCTCCGGATTCCATCACCATCCGCCTGTTGCTGTCGGAGACGATCGTCTCCTTGATCAGACGAAGCGGCCACATGGAAAGCACCGCACACACTATGATCACCCAGACAGTCCCGCAGACAGCCTGTCTCTTATTGATTATTCTGTTCATCGTTCCCTCTGTATGGATACCACAGGACTGGCCTGGCATATCTCTGAATACACTCTGTAAATTACATTTCCCGCCCGTTTCGACACCAAATCCGTCCCGCCGCGGAAATTTCATTGCTTAGTATATCACGATTACATCTTTTTTACAACTGATGCAATTTTTTACAGTTCCGCTATATCATTTTTACTCCGGCTATGCTGTCGTTCTTGAAAAACGGCGTACTGCGAGGGGCAGATTCTTCTGGTCAAATTCACATGTTCTCACGAACTTTGTCAAAAACAAAGTTCATTTGCAGTAAATGTATAGACCCGGGCCGGGCTGAACTGTTACTATATCTAACCATTTTTCTGATCGCTCCTTGACAAGAATGGTTAGAATGTGGGTAGAATATGGATAGAATCTTTTCAGAAGGCGATCAGATGATCTATCAGGAAAGCGAGACCGTAGAATTAAAGTCTGTTGTCGTGGATGACATCAAGAAAGAGATTATTGCGTTTGCAAATTGCGAAGGCAGGAAATTGTATATTGGCGTTCAGGATGACGGAACTGTGGTCGGCCTCGATGACCCGGATGGAGCAGCTTTGCAGGTCAGGGAAAAGCGTGCGCCGCCCCGCCGAAAGACAGCATGGATGAGGATATGGTAATCGCTTTGGCAAAAGAACAGGGGGCCTTCACAAAAAAAGACGTAGAAAAGGCGCTGGGAGTCAGCCAGACAACCTGTGGACAGCTACTAAAACAGATGATCGAGAAAGGGCAGATCATTCAAGAAGGAAGAAGCAGAAATACGTATTATCGCCTTACAGAGTAAGCAAACACCTACGGATCCTGTATTTTTATGCGCCACATCCTTGTTTGGCACAGATCATTGAAATCCTATGGAGGACTGCTATGTCAAAACATAAAACGAAAAATATAACAGCCGCATTGCTGACCTGCATGATCATGGCAGGCATGACAATATATGCCACCAAAAAACCGCTTGCCTTTATTGACGAATCTTTAATGACTGAACTCGAAGAACACGTAACCAGACAAAACGTATCCTTATCCGAGTCAGAGATCAAGACATTGGCGCAGGCCTTATATCAGGAAAAATATATCGACGAACCGCCCATTTCCCCCGCCGAAGAACAAGCCGGCGTTGTCGATGTCGCATACGAAAACACCTTGTCTTGTCAATCTTCTGTTGTAAACAGGGCGTTAATCCCCCTGTGGTGTTGGTCTGAATGTTGTCGCTCATATTCCTTTAGGGATGCAAAAAAAGACGCATGGTTTACAAATTTACTGTTCCTTGCGCCTTTACGCTGTTATTTTGATATTAAATTGTTTTGCCGATCATGCTAACTGCATAACCTCGGCTTCAAGTTCCTTTAACTCGTCAAATGATAAAGTTGGCACACATAAACTAATTTCTTCTAGTGATAGTTTTCCCATTTTTATCATTTTCTCTGCTGTTTTTCTTTCTGTTTCTTTTTCAATGTCTTTCGCATAAGTCCTCATAATCTGCTCGTCATCAAATAAACTCATCATAATCGTTACTACCTCCACTTCCTTACTACTTAGATATTGTTTTAAGATGTTCCTGTCCTTGCAAATACGGATTGTTTCTGTAACCGCCTGTTTTGTCATTCCATGTTCTTTTATCTGCTTGTTAAAAACTTTGCAAAAAACAATGTACTCATTGATGATATTATCCTTGTCGCTCTCATATATGACTTTAGCTTTTATCTCAATATCAATATCTGCACCGCCAAAAAACTCTTGCGATAAAGATATGGTATCGGGTTTTCTGCCTTTGTTGCCAGTATATATCACATATAATTCTGGCTTTGGCATTTTTACTTTCTTGCTCTTATACAGGCTCTGACTGGTTCGCTCAAAATATTCATGGTAACTCTGTGCTAAATACAGCAGTATTCTGATTAAAATATTTACCGTCCAACTCGATTGCGCCTCCAACAACAAAAGCAATCTGTTGCGTCTGTATCCTCTGGGTGCAATGTCTTATACAGTTTCAACAAATTCTTTTTATCTTGGAAAAGGTCTAAAAACACACTGTTTTTTGCGGTACGCTTTGCTTTAACTTCCTGCGTCTGTTTTGTATCGTCTGACACTTTACCACCTCGATTTCTAAAAATCTGTGACACAAGATACGATATATCCTGTTCCTGTCACACTTCAATTATACAAAAAAACGCTTATCTTTACAATAAAATTCACATTAAATTTCTTCCTCCCTGTAACAGTTCAGCAGACTTCGGTTTAACTGTTACCCTATTCTAACCATTTTTCTGATCTTATATCGCAAAAAAAGGGCTTCGCCCGGAAGGTGTATTTGTCCGTCAGGGATATTCCTCTGTTCCGGCTACCAATACAGCCATCCGGCGCATGATCAAGGAGACAGACGGAGACTATTTTGAAGAAATGCGGTCTCTGGAACAGGACTTGACATTTGAAACTGCAGAAAAAGAAATTTCAATCTGATTCATAAAAACGAAAATCTTGTTGACAGCTTTGTTCTATCGCGGTAGAATAACTACAACAGTAAGTATTCTACTGTGATAGAATGATATAGGAGGTGAATTTTTGGAGATCAAACTTTTTGATTCTGAACTTAAAATCATGGAAATCCTATGGAAAGGAGGTGAGACCACCGCAAGATCCATTGCAGAAACACTAAAAGAGCAAATTGGATGGAGTAAAACTACTACTTACACGGTCATCAAGAAATGCATCGATAAAGGAGTAGTCAATCGTAAAGAACCAGGTTTTGTCTGCAGACCTCTTATTACAAAAGAGCAGGTGCAGGAATTTGAGACCAGAGAATTGATCGACAAAATGTATGACGGCGGTGCAGACCGGTTGGTAGCGTCTCTCTTAAACAGCCAAAAACTGTCTATGGATGAAATACAGCATCTAAAACAGCTTATCGATCATTTCAAACAGCAGGATGATTAACATGATACTAAAAATGAGCATAACATCGGGTATTTTCATTATTATTGTATTGTTCATCCGGCGGATTGCCCTTTATCATTTTCCCAAAAGAATGTTTCTTCTCCTCTGGGAAACGGCGCTACTCCGCCTGTTGCTTCCGTTTTCCGTTCCGTCACGGTTGAGCATCTATACATTAATCAATGTATTCCATGACAGGAATGAGTCCTACAATCCGGAAACGACCTGTTTATCTGTCTGCAGTATACTATTTCCTCTAGTATGTTGGCTTTTGGGTTTTTTCATTTGTCTTCTACTTTTTCTATTTACGCATCACAGACATTTGAAGATTTATAGAACAGCGTTACCTGTAGACAATATCCTTGTAAAAAGGTGGTGCGCGAAACATCCACTCCAACGCAGAATAAAGATCTGTCAGTCAGATCAGATCTGCACGCCGTTGACTTATGGACTATTCCACCCGGTAATCCTTTTACCGAAAGCTCTCGGGCAAGAAAAAGTTTCAGACGTTTCTTACATTCTTACCCATGAATATATCCATATAAAAAGATGTGATGTTCTGCTGAAATGGTTGTTTGCTACTGTTGTTTGTATTCACTGGTTTAATCCATGCGTATGGATCATGTATTTTTATGCAAACCGTGATATTGAATTAGCCTGCGACGAAGCTGTCGTGAGCATTCTCGGTGAAAAAGGAAGAATTGACTACGCCGCTACCCTGATCAGATTTGAAGAAAAAAGGGGCTTTGTTCTTTCTTCCACCAATTATTTTAGCAAAAAACCCTTGGAAGAAAGAGTGATGTCAATCATGGAGGGTAAGAAGAAAAATATTCGTAATATAGCAATATCGGTCCTTGTTTTTTTATGTACTATAACTCTGTTTGGTACGGATGCTTCTCCTGTATCCGCCGGTTACCATACTGTCGCATCAGAATACGAATACAAGAGAACAGATATTGACAGCACCACGCAATCTGTAGACTTTGCAAAGTCAAAAGAAATCATCCGCCTGACCGATGGCATCACAACTGATCAAGATGTCAAGAACGGACAACTTCTCTTCTTAAAAGATGGCCATGAAAGCTGGAAGATGAATCAAGGCGAAACTATTAGCCTGGACATTCATATCAAAGATTTTTTGGAAGATGGTCAATATGCAGTAATCGGCTATGTTATGAACGATTTATATACAGATCTTTTCAGTGACAAGATCATAACCCAACAGTCTATTGACTTTACAGCTCCAAAAACGGGAGAATACTATTTCTATTTTATTGGTGCTTCTTCCGACACGATACGCATTCAATCTTTTTCAATCCTGTAACTATAAAAAATGAAATCCTAAGGAGGGCTACTATGTTAAAACATAAAATAAAAAATGTAATAGCCGCATTGCTCACCTGTATGATCATAATAGGCATGACAGTATCAGCCACAGAAACTGCACCTGTTTTTATAGATGAGTCTTTAATGGCTGAACTCGAAGAGCACGTAGCCAGGCAAAACGCATCCTTATCCAAGTCAGAGATCAAAACATTAGCACAGGAATTGTATCAGGAGAAATATATCGATGAACCGTCTGTTTCATCTGCGGAAGAGCAGGCAGACTTTGTTGATATCGCATACGAAAACATGCTGAAGAGGGAAAACTACATCGTTGAACTGATCAGTTCACACAGCGGGGAGCCTACCTTCCGGGACGCATGGGAATTTAATCTAACCTACCTGAAGCAGCATTATGACGAGATCACAACGCTGGATAATATCAACCTCCAGTATATCGATTCCTATATCGAAGATTACGAGATCCTTCTGCACACGCAGGATATGCCGGAGTCCCGTATCAATATTGCGTATCGCGGATCATATAGTGTCACGAAAGCAGTCGAATATGCGGAAAAGTATTACCAAAATTATAATTCAGCCTATCCAAATTGGGGCGAATCATACGGTGGTGACTGCGCAAACTTTATTTCTCAATGCTTATATGCAGTCTGAACTTCGAAACGGATATACGAAGACTTATTCAGATTCGGATGGATCAGCATTTTACATAGCAGGCGGCTCTACTGTCACATTTACTGTTAAATTGCAATCTTCTAGTCATGTCGTCATGGGATATAAAGATTCAAACGGAAAACAATATCAAACCTACAACGATACAAACAAGACTAACACTACATCGATATCCATACCTAATACTGGATTCTATAGATTTTATTTGACAAATGTATCTGATAGTACAATCAAAATTACTGGAGGCTCCATTACTTTTTGAGCGTAAAACTCAGAATGCGAGCAAACTACTCATATAAATATAATAAAAGGTACTGTTACACACGAGATTAAAAATCCCAGACTTAACAGTCCCTTTTCCTACTACTCCATGCTCACTCCTCTTCCTTAAAATTCATAAATGAAATATCATATGCGCTATAGGGTGATGAAGCTGTAATATTTGCATTTATTGGCCGCAAATAAGGCATTACGTCTATCCATATACTCTTTATCCGGTCTGCAAAGAGAATCCGACAGCTGCCTGAACTGCTCTCTCGATAAAATAACTGGTTCTGTCCAATAAGTATTCATATGTTCCTCCCTTCCACTATTCCAAAACTCTCCTCACATCCAACCTCTCTGTCAGCAGATCTCAGCAAAGTGACTCGACATATTCCTCCAGTTCTTTCTGGCGAATCAGACAATCCATGTACATCTTTGTCGTATAGCCCTCCTGCCATTTCGGATTATATGGAAACTCAATAAATCCCATTCTCTTATACCAGCCGACCAGATCCTTTCTGGCATCTATGGTAATCAATCTAACCGGAAAACTTAATGCGTAGTCCTTAATACTTTTAATAATAGAGGGCAATACACTGGTTCCTATTTTTCTGTTTTGGTACTTGCTTGCTATCGACCTGATCTCCCTTTACTTCTGTCAGATCATCACATCAACCATACCTTTTCCCTCTGCCCATCTCCCATCGAAGCATTAGAATACCAATTATCAAGATTATAATTCCAACAGCCATCTGTATAAACTCATTACCAGAATACATACTCCAAACCTTATCATTCAAAACACTTGCATTAAAGAATGAAAAAGAATTGTTCACAGCATGAATGATAATTCCAATATAAACATTGTCTGTCAGAACAATGGCGTATCCTATGATTACTCCCATAAACAGACCAGAAATGAGTTGAATACCATTCATATGAGTGAGTGCAAAGAAAATACTTGAGATAATAATCGCATACAAATTTCCACGCTTCTGTCTCGCAACAGGAAAAATAATCCCTCGAAGGACCAGTTCCTCTGTAACCGGAGCCAATAGTGCTGCATACAGTATTCCCGGAACAGTGGCTGAAAACATCTCCCCATTCGTTAGAACTACCTCTCCAATATCCCTTAAACTTTGTTCGACAAAACCTTTGAAAATCAAAAAAAAGATTCTATGCCCAAGACATACCCCTATGCCGATCACCGTTGCCCACACACAGCACTTCAAACCTTTCTTACTGATCAATCGTATTCCATTTTTATGATACAAATATTTTCGGAAAATATAAATACATAAAATACTGGCACCTATCCAGCCATATCGACCTAATCCAACCCGCCACATCGGATCTGATACCGGAATAACCGCAGTAAGAGTTTGCATTACATACACTATTATTATATACACGATCCAAATAGCAAACTCCATTCCGTATCCTCCCTGGTCTTTTAGACCCTGTCTCCGCATCAACAAACAAACTTTTAACCGTCCACCCTTTAATATTCAGCCATCATTACGGCTCTAAAAAAATCCTTTTCGCTTAAGTATCACATACAAATCTGCCAGCATAGCTTCAAATCATCACATCAACTATACCTCTTTCCTCTTCCAGTCTCCCATCGAAGCATCAACAGACCAAATATTAAAAGTGTTATTCCGACAGGCATCGGTATAAACCCATAGCCAGAATCCATACCCCAAACCTTATCCAAAACATATATGTTAAAGAATGAAAAAGAATTGTTCACAGCATGAATGATAATTCCAATATAAACATTGTCCGTCAGAATAATGGCGCATCCTATGATCGCTCCCATAAACAGACCAGTCATGAGTTGAATACCATTCATATGAATGAGTCCAAAGAAAATACTTGAGATAATAATCGCATACAAATTTCCACGCTTCTGTCTCGCAACAGGAAAAATAATCCCTCGAAGGACTAATTCCTCTGTGACCGGAGCCAATAGTGCTACATACAGTATGCCCGGAACAGTAGTTGAAATCATTGCCACATTCGTTAGAACTACCTCTCCAATATCCCTTAAGCTTTGTTCAGCAAACCCTATGAAAATCCAAAAAAAGATTCTATGCCCAAGACATACCCCTATGCCGATCACCGCTGCCCACACACAGCATCTCAAACCTTTCTTACTGATCAATCGCAATCCATTTTTATGATACAGATACTTTCGAAAAATATAAATACATAAAATATTAGCGCCTACCTGGCTATATAGACTTAATCCAACCTGCCACATCGGATCTGATACCGGAATAACCGCCGTAAGAGTGTGCATTACATACACTATTATTATATACACGATCCAAATAGCAAACTCCATTCCGTATCCTCCCTGGTCTTTTAGACCCTGTCTCCGCATCAACAAACAAACTTTTAACCGTCCACCCTTTAATATTCAGCCATCATTACGGCTCTAAAAAAATCCTTTTCGCTTAAGTATCACATACAAATCTGCCAGCATAGCTTCAAATCATCACATCAACTATACCTCTTTCCTCTTCCAGTCTCCCATCGAAGCATTAAAATTCCAACTATCAAGATTATAATTCCTATAGCAATCTGTATAAACCCACCGCCAGAATACATACCCCAAACCTTATCATTCAGGACATTGTCATTAAATAATGAAAATGAATTGTTCACAGCATGAATGATAATTCCAATATAAACATTGTCTGTTAGAATAATGGCGTATCCTATTATTACTCCAGCAAACATAGCCGAGATAAATTGAATACCATTCATATGAATGAGTCCAAAGAAAATACTTGAGATAATAATCGCATACAAATTTCCACGCTTTTGCCTCGCAACAGGAAAAATAATCCCTCGAAGGATCAGTTCCTCTGTAACCGGAGCCAATAGTGCTACATACAGTATTCCCGGAACAGTGGCTGAAAACATCGCCCCATTCGTTAGAACTACCTCCCCAACATCCCTTAAACTTTGTTCGGCAAAACCTATGAAAAGCAGGAAAAAAATTCTATGCCCAAAACATACCCCTATGCCAATCACCGTTGCCCACACGCAGCACTTCAAACCTTTCTTACTGATCAATCGCATTTCATTTTTGTGATACAAATATTTTCGAAAAATATAAATACATAAAATATTAGCGCCTACCTGGCTATATAGACTTAATCCAACCTGCCACATCGGATCTGATACCGGAATAACCACCGTAAGAGTATGCACTACATTCATGATTATCATATACACAATCCAAATAGTAAACTCCATTCCGTATCCCCCTTGTCTTTAATACTTTATCTCTGCATCAACAAATAAACGTTTAACCTGCCTGCAAGTTATTACCATATTTCCCAGATATAGCCAGTGTATCATCTACGCCTGACGAAATTTCTCAAAAAGAGTATTGTCCTTGAAACAACTGCTCTTCTTCCTTTTCTGATTACACTTTTATCATAACACATTGTGGATAATATACAATATAAAAGCGTGCCTTTGCAGCCGCTTTCAAATTTATTTTTTATTCACAAGAATTTTAATCTGATGCAGCTGCATCATTCCTATATAATAAAAAGATTCCTTCACTATGCGCACAAAAATTTATCCTTTTTATCTGAGCTAAACTGCACACATTTCATAGATAAGCTCTAATAGCTTCTCTACATTCACTTTTTGCTCTGGCCTTAATCGTGCGATCAAACAGGCCACTCCATCAACACCTATGGACTCCATTTTCCCTGTCAAAATGTAATCTGGTGCTACAGCCAACGCATTCGATATTCTGAATAATGTATGAGCAGAAAAACCTTTCTTTCCAGTTTCTATCTCATAAAGAAATTTTGAAGATATTCCTGCCAGTTCAGAAAATTGATCCCTGCTATAATGATTCGTTTCCCTCAATATGCGAATTCTTCCTCCAGCCTCTGTATAAAAATCCATAATCGTTCCTCCCTTTAACCAATTATAAACTTATTAAAGAATCTATAAACCTTCAATAGTTCACACTAACTATGCCTATAGTTCATTTTGTTTCTCAAAAATAGCTAATATTATTTTGCCCGCTAAATTTTTCACACTTCGGAACTAATCAAAGAAACAAAAAATAAAAGCAAGAACAGACAATCAATCTTATATATTTGACTTTTATAATATTCAGCCATCATTACGGCTCTAAAAAATCCTTTTCGCCTAAGTATCACATACAAATCTGTCAGCAGAGCCTCAATTCATCACATCAACCATATCTTTTCCCTCTGCCCATCTCCCATCGAAGCATTAAAATACCAATTATCAAGATTATAATTCCAACAGCCAACTGTATAAACTCATTACCAGAATACATACTCCAAACCTTATCATTCAAGACACCTGCATTAAAGAGTGAAAAAGAATTGTTCACAGCATGAATGATAATTCCAATATAAACATTGTCTGTCAGAACAATGGCGTATCCTATGATTACTCCCATAAACAGACCAGTAATGAGTTGAATGCCATTCATATGAATGAGTGCAAAGAAAATACTTGAGATAATAATCGCATACAAATTTCCACGCTTCTGTCTCGCAACAGGAAAAATAATCCCTCGAAGGACTAATTCCTCTGTAACAGGTCCCAATAATGCTTCATATAGGATTCCCGGAACGGTAGCTAAAATCATCACTTGATTCGTTATAACCACCTCTCCAATATCCATTAAACTTTGTTCAACAAAACCTATAAATAACAAAAGAAAGATTCTATGCCCAAGACATACCCCTATGCCGATCACTGTTGCCCACACACAGCATTTCAAACCTTTCTTACTGATCAATCGCAATCCATTTTTATGATACAGATACTTTCGAAAAATATAAATACATAAAATATTAGCGCCTATCTGGCTATATAAACTTAATCCAACCCGCCACATCGGATCTGATACCGGAATAACCCCCATAAGGGTATGCAGTACATTCGCTATTATCATATACACTATCAAAACAGTAAACTCCATTCCGTATCCCCCTTTGTCTTTAGACCCCGTCTCCGCATCAACAAATAAACTTGTAACCTGTCTGCAATTTGTCACCATATTTCCCGGATATAGCCAGTGAATCATTTAGGCCCGGCGAAATTCCTCTTCATTCGTGGAAGCATACGGAACAGCTTACAACTCCTCCAGCAGCATCGCCGCGAACAGCGGCAGCCCAAACCAGAAGATCAGCACATATCGGGGCAGGTACGTAGGGCCGAGGATTACCGTCAGCCACACGAGCAGCACCATCAGGTAAGGCATCACGATATGATACTTCCTCCGGTACAGCATGGTCGCGAACACGAAGGCAATGCACCAGAACAGCCCGCCCGGCGAGTACAGCATGGAATAGATCGGCACCTTCTCCTGAGATATCTCCAGCGACAGCTTTCTATAGGCTCTGTCAAGCCAGGGAATCTTACTGTCCCGATAACCCGGCTCCTCCACCTCATAGCCAAAGTAGGAACTGTCCCCATAAGTAAACGTAAACACCGTATTGCCGGAATAGACGTCGATCACCGTATCCGGATACCAGAACCCGTAAGAGTTCATAAGCCACGCATTCACATAGGACAGGGGCTTTCGCAGGCCGATCTTAAGCCACAGCTTCGCATAACGCATCTTATCCGCATCGTAGACGCTGTTCTGGAAATGCACTTTCACAGGATCCGATAGCTTCGGATTATACAGCACCAGCGCCTCCTCCGGGAGCACCTCATGCAGCGCCCTGACGTCCTCCGGGGAAAAAACTTCGGGATTGAACTTATAGGTTCTGGCCAGCTGCTGGATCGGCACCGTCAGGATCTCCTGATTCTCCTCATTCTTCGCGTGCAGTATCACGGTCAAAGAGCTGTTGATCAGAAAATAAGCGCCGAAAATAATGACCAGAAGCATCCCTGTCTTTCTCAAATACAGGTTGCCACCCGTCTTCCGGCCGTCCCGTGCCTTATTCATATAGAACAGCAGCACAGCCGCCATCACTGCAAACGCATAGACGCCGTTTTTACGAAACAGCATCATCGCCAGGGCGCTGAGTACAAAGAAAGCCATCTTTTTCCAGGATGCAAAAAAAACTTCCCGGTCGCTGCCCAGATCCAGCAGCGCCAGCATAAGCATCAAAAGCGCCGACGTAAAGAGCGTATCCTTCGCGGAGCAGAGTGTGAACATCACAATAACGGGAAAAAATGCGAAATAAAGCAGAGATACGATCCGCACTCCCCTGGCAACCTTCCTTCTTCTCATAAAAATATGCAGCCAGGTAAAGCATCCGGACACGATCACCATCTGCACCACCATATAACAGGCGATGCCCAGATTATAAGAGTCGGTCACCTTATGCACCGCACAGATGATCCCGCCAAGCAGAAGTACATGTACGAGCGGATGATGGGTGGTAAAATTTCTCGACGCCACCTGCAGCCATTCTTCCTGCGCATCATAAACAAAAAAACCGGGATACACCGCAAGCAGCACCGGCAGCCAGCTCAGCAGCAGAAAGAGAAAGATCAGCAGATCCGCATATTTAACCGCCTTTATGGGCGTCGCCGGGAGCCTGATATGCTCCGCCAGCCTGTTCTTGCGCTCTTCGATCCCGCTCAGAAAATCCCAGAACTTCCGCACCAGAATGGTAAAAAGGCAGGTCAGTGCCGGCAGGGAGATCCACAGCCGCCAGTCCTTGAAATCCACATTGCCCACCGCGTCAAGCCGGACGCCAAAAAGCATTGCCGTCGTAAACAGAAAAGACAGTATGCCGCCGATCAGCCATCCCCGCCTGTCATGCCAGTCAATGGTCTGCAGGGAACCCCTGACCGCATAGATACACAGCACCCAGACAAAGACCGCAAAAATGCTGTTGGTAAATCCCAGCGTATTTTCTTTCAGATTCAGCACCTGCGGAAAGCATAAAGTACCCGCCGTGGCGATCACAAAGGCAACTGCATTCAATTTTAATCTGACTTTAAACGCTCTCTCATCCATGACGTTCTCTTGATTCCTTCTGCTCTTTCCCGTTTTCTCCGGTATTCTGTACACCGGCTGCCGGTATCGTCTTCACAGCCTCATTGATACATTCCCTGATCACATACTGCGGCGAGTTGTTCAGCGAAATATAGATGCGGCCGATGTATTCCCCGATCAGCCCCAGCATCAGCATGATCATCCCGCCGATAAACACAAGCGCCGCCATCATGGCACTGAACCCGACCGGCACGGCCGGATTTACAAACTTCTTGATTATCGTATAAATACCATATATAAAACCGCATATCGCCGTGAAACATCCAAGCGCCGTGGCGATCCGCAGCGGTTTGATGCTGAAAGCCGTAAAACCGTTAAACCACAATCCCAGCAGTTTGCCGAGCGTATAACCGGACGCTCCCACCTCCCGCTCCCTGTGGACCACCTCCACATTGACGATCTTCTTTGTCGTGCGCAGCACCAGCCCGATCACATAGGGATACGGATTGGTGTAGCGCATGATCTCGTCGATCACGAAGCGCTTCGCGGCAAAATAGCTCGACAGATACAGCTCCTTCGGTTTCCCCAGCATTACTCTTGTCATCAATTCATTGATCTTACTGCCAAAATTGCGGAAGCCGGAATGCTGTTTGTGCGTATACTTTGCATAGACGACGTCACTGCCCTGCTCTATCTGCGCAAGCAGCCTGCCGACTTCATCCGCCGGCGTCTGCCCGTCATCATCCAGACACACCACCACATCGCCGCGGGTCTGACGAAATCCTGCCATCAATGCGGCATGCTGTCCGAAATTTCTGGCCAGATTGATGCCGCAGATATCTCCCCGCTGTGCACACAGCCCACGGATCACCTCGAATGTATCATCCGGCGAGCTGTCGTTGACCAGCACGATCTCATACGTATAAGCAGACAACTTTTTCATGGCTTCATCAATCTCCGCCACCACCTTACCGATCGTCTCTGCGGAGCGATAGCAGGGTATCACAAAACTGACAAGTTTACTCATATGCTCTTTTTCCTTCCTTCATCCGTATCATGCCGCCAGTCGGCAGCGTCCAGCTCCATAAAGCACACTTCCCGCTCTCCCTGCCGGGTCATCACCCGCTCCCGTCTGTCCGTCAGGCGAAAGCCCACATGTTCGTAACTTTTCCGCGCGCCGATATTATCCGCCAGAAAGCGCAGAAACACCTTCCGCAGCTTTAACTTTGCAAAGGCATATGCCAATGCCTGCCCGGCCGCCGCCGTACCGTAACCGCAGCCCAGCGCATCCTCTTCTCCGATAAAAATGCCATACTCTGCCGTCCCTTTTTCCCGGTCGATATCCCGAAAATAAACGCTGCCGATCTCCCGGCCGTCTGCCAGACAGATGATGAACTGCACCACATATCCCGGCTCTACCTGCTCTCTGATCCAGCGAAGGTGTCCTTCTTCCGTGAAAAGCTCCTGATAGATAAAATTATTTCTCACAAAATCCCTGTTGCGCCACGCCACGATCTTCGCGGTATCCCCGGCCGTCATCAGGCGAAGCCGGACCAATTCCTGTTTTCCCATAGCCTGTGTGTCTCCTTATCGCCATACTCTGTAAACCGCATACGCTTCGCCGATCCGGTCTGTTTCCTCTACCGTGACCGTGATCCCCTGTGCGTCATAGTAATCCGTAAGCCAGCCAAATCCCTGCTGTGCCGCTTCCGTATCGGACATGATCCAGTAGACATTGTCCTGCTCCAGCAGCCCCTGCTGCGCGGATTCGATGCCATATCTCCCGATCTTCTCGTAATAGAGCGGGCTGTTGCACATCCAGCCGCCCAGTATATCATAGTTGGCATACCCGCCATCCGGTACACCGTCAAAAATCTTTCTCGAAAAGCCCACGGTAGAATACACATCCTCAAAGTAGAAATTCTCCTTGTGCGCCCGGCAGTATTCGTCGATCGCCTGCCAGTCCCTGTTCACCGCCTCCCGCTGTGCCTGATCCACCTGCAGCGCCGCTATGCTGCCTGCCACGCTGCCGCCGCTCAGCATCACGGCCGCCAGCAGGATTCCCGCCAGAATACCGCTCCAGAGTCTGCGCGCCCGGCCGCCGGTTTCCTGCTGCCGGTCCTGTCCGCTGCTTACGCCGGCCCCAGCGGCGCCCGGTATCATTCTGGCGGCCAGCGCAGCCAGCAGGGCATACTCCACCAGATACAGCGAATGCGTGATACGCTCCGGATCCCGCCCCCGCAGTAAGATAAACATCCAGACAGCAGTGCGCCCGGCCGCCAGCAGGGCAAGCTGCCACAGAAAGGCATAAGAACGGACGCCCGGCCTTTTCTGTCCGCAAAGTCCACGGCATCCGGCCGCCAGCACTGCCGCATACAACAAGAGCAGCAGCGTACTGTAAGGCCTGTCCCCGCCGCGGAAAGTACGGTAAAAATACCGGTATGCCTGTTCTTTCACAATCCCGCTCCAGTCTTTTGCACCGCGCAGCGTCTTTGTTGCATATCCTGCCAGCTTCGTAAGAAAAGCGGTATCTATCGTTTCATCCAGTCCATAATCATAGTTGCGCAGCAGCGCCTGTTGATACGCCGGCACGCCCAGCTCCGACAACTGTGCCCCATGGCTCTCCTCCGTAACCAGTTCCGGATAGAAATCATAAATCGTCGTCCGCGCCTCAAAAAACTTTAGAAAATCCTGCCACTGCGCACTGCCATATGCCCCGTAGTCTATGCCTCCCGACAGAAGCATTCCCGCCAGCATGATACCCAATACGCCGCCGTATTTGAAAAAATTTGTTCTCTCAAAGATCCTTTTTTCTCCGGTCAGACGGCACAGGCCGGCAAGGCAGATAAAAGGGAATGTCAAAAGAAGCATCTCCGACCGCAGCTGATAAGCCAGGATCACCAACACAACAGACGGTATGTTTTGGAACAGGAACCGCCGCACATTGTCCGTATCCCGCGCGGTCAAAAAAAGAAACAGCGCCGTGGCAGACAGCATCGCGCTGGTGACGGTATACTGGATATTCACCACATGCGCCAGACACACGCCCCATACAAAAAGCGACCATACCAGAAGCAGAAGCAGCTTTTTCCCGATAGAAAAGCCCCTGCGCGCGCCTGAGCCGTCCGCCGATGCCTGCCCTCCGTCCTGCTCTGTCAGCGCACACAGGCGCACAGCAGCCAGCCAGAAGCATCCAAACTGACACAGGCACAGAAAAAGCCCGTACCAGGGAACCGACCCCCATACCCGGTAGCACAAGGCGATCACCGCCCCCAGCGGATATAAAGTCTGCATGTTATGGCCATCCGGCGTTCCGCTGTAAGCCCCCGCCATAATGTCCAGCATCATGGTATCGTCGTTCAGATCATAGTAGAAGTCAAAACAAAACCCCAACAGGAGCACATTGACCGCCAGAACGAGCAGCGTCAGTATGTAGTTCTGATAATTTCCTGATCCGATGCCCTTTTTCACATTGGCCTCCATAAACTTATTCGACGTATCTATTGGTCACCTGAGCAAGTGCCGGATTACCGCGCATAAAAGGCTTTCACCTGCTCTGTGATATATTCCACCTCGTCAGCCGTCAGTTTGTAGTACATAGGCAGACGCAGGAGTCTTTCGCTCTCTTTGGTCGTATATCTGTCTTCTCCGTGGAACCGCCCGTATTTCTTCCCTGCCGGCGCAGAGTGCAGCGGCACATAATGGAATACCGACAGGATATCTTTTGCTTTCAGAAAATCGATCAAACGGGTGCGCTCCTCCATATCCTTCGTCTTGATATAGAACATATGCGCATTGTGGGTACAGTACTCCGGTATATAAGGCATCTCGATCTGCCCGGCCTGCGCAAGCGGTGCAAGCTGCTCATGATACTCGTTCCATCTGGCCATTCTGGCCTGCGTGATCTCCTCCGCCAGTTCCAGCTGCGCATACAGATAGGCCGCGTTTAAATCGCTGGGCAGATAGGAAGAGCCGTAATCCTGCCAACGGTATTTGTCAACCTGGCCCCTGTAGTACCTGCTCCTGTCGGTGCCCTTTTCCCGGAAGATCTCCGCTTTCTCTATATACTTTTTATCCCGGATGAGAAGCGCCCCGCCCTCACCCATGCTGAAATTCTTCGTCTCATGGAAGCTGAAACAGCCGAACTCGCCGAAGGTGCCAAGAGGCTTTCCTTTATAAGAAGCCATGATCCCCTGTGCGGCATCTTCCACCACCGTCAGGCCATGCCGCCCCGCAATGTCCATGATCACATCCATCTCACAGCCAACCCCGGCATAGTGCACCGGTGCGATTGCCTTCGTCCGCTCCGTTATGGCCTCCTCGATCAATGTCTCGTCTATGTTCATGGTGTCCGGCCTGATATCCACGAAGACCGCCTTCGCCCCGCGCAGTACAAAAGCGTCTGCCGTGGACACGAAAGTATAGGAAGGCAGGATCACCTCGTCTCCCTCCCTGATATCCGCCAGCAGCGCCGCCAGTTCCGTGGCGTGGGTACAGGACGTGGTCAGCAGACATTTCTCCGTGCCGGTCTGCCTCTCGATCCACTCACTGCATCTCTTCGTAAAAGGCCCGTCACCGCAAATCTTCTGATTCTCGATGGCCTCCTTCATATATTCGACTTCCTTACCCGTAAAAGGCGGAACATTAAAATTGATCATAGCTGTTTTCCTCCCTGATTCTTTACTGGGTATACACTACATAGCGTCCATTTCCGAACCGCTCCTGATACCCTTTCTCTTCCATATATCCCTTTAAGATCTGCAGCTTCTCGTCCGCATCCATCTTCTCCTGATCCACGCCGAACCAGTTCATCCCGTCCGCATCCTCACCCAGATACGCCGCCACCGGAGAGGCCACGATAATGACCGGCGGCTCATTTTGCTGTGCCAGATCCCGTTCATACTCCACCATCCGGTAGGAATCCAGATCCGGCCAGAAAGTAGACAGCGCCGGCGGCATATCCAGCAGATATCCCAGCCCCGGAATCTCCCCGTACAGAATGACCTCTCTTCCGGTCAGACCGGCGTCCTGCACATACTCCGCCAGCTCCGCCAGCCAGTCGGCATTGTCCTTCGTCGTATAGACACCTGCTGCCTTGTGCGGCACTGTTGCCATTGTATCACGTTTTTCCCCAAAAATACCATCCTGAAACGAAAAATGCAGATGAAATCCGATGCTCTGCACCAACACAAACAACAGCAGGCCATAGAACGGAATCTTCCAGACCATTCCGTCAACCGGCATCCTGTTACCGGCGCCGTCTTCTGTCGCTGCCAGATCCCCGCTCTGGTACTGCTCCTGCTTCATCCTTTTGCTCTGCGTCCCCCACAGATATCCGCACCACAGTACGAACGGCGCCGCCACAAACAGACAGTTGATGATCGGGTACAGCCAGTTATTGCTCCCTAACGGCGTCACTGAAATCTGCACCAGCACAAGCACCGCCATGATCCTGGCTTCCGCCGGCATCCCCTTTTTTACCAGACAGATCACAGCCATCACAAGGGTCACGATCAAGAGCAGCACCGTCGGATAGTACATGCTGCGGTATTCATAGTAGTGGAAGTTGAACATCCCTCTGCCCCAGTAGAAACGCAGCAGCACAACAAATACCGCCGCATACACGGCCTTACAGGCCGCCGCTGCCAGCCGGTTACCGGCAAACCACCTTCTCTGCACCGCAAAGAGCAGCCATCCACCCGCCATGCAGATTCCCGCAAAAACAAGCCAATACAGTCCTGTTCCATAATCCTTTAACATCCCTGTCAACATCGAGGACGGCTTATAGTCCGTCGCTTTCTCCGTCATGGCGAACATCGTCCGCACCATGGACGGATAAGCGTCAATCCCATACCGGACGCAGACCGCACCGAAGGGGATACCGAATCCTGCCGCATAGCCAAACACACACCACAACGTATCCCTGAACACGCGCCGCCATCTGCCGCCGCAGGCAAAAGCGCTGTACCACACCGCCACGATCAATGCCGCCTGCACCACATTCGGCATACGCACCGCCACGTTGGCTCCCAGACAGACGCCGGCCAGCACATAATACCGATATCCCCCGGCCCCGGTGCCCTGCTGCGGCTGCGTATCGCAAGATGCTGCATACGCCGCATTCCCCTGCAGGATTCCTTCATATAACAACAGCATTCCCGCCGACATCAGCAGATACGTCAGATAATTGTAAAGGATCACCGAAGGACACCAGCACAGGCCCAGCGCTGCCGTTTCCCCCGCAAACACCAGCACTGCAGGCATCCTCCTTTTCAGGCTTCTGTATACCAGCACCGCCGTCACCGACTGGAGCAGCGAAGTATAAAAGTATATGCCGATCAGCGTACCGCCGAAAGGCAGACACATCAACAGGCTTCCCAGCACATTTGCCAGAAAAGTGGCCACCATCCACGTCCCGTCCATGGCCGTAAAATACTGAAAATTTGACAGACTGTAGAGCGTATCCGAGACATCCAGCCCCTGCCTGATCCCGATCAGCGGATAAAGCGTCAAAAGCAGCGGAAATAAAACCGCCTCCAACATCCTTTTCTTTTTTTCATACATTCTGTAAAACTGGTTCATTCCTCTATTCTCTCCGTCCACGCTTTGCCACCAAAGCTGTTGCAAGGTCAAAAAGCCGCTGTCTGACAAGATCAACCGCCGTCCCCGCCGCATACACGATCATCACACACAGGAACATATGCGGCACAAACCAGAAACTGCACCGCACCGCATCCACCTGCAGCCACCGCATCCATTCATACCGCACAAGCAGGTGTTCGTGCAGCAGATAGACACCGAAGGTGTACGGTGCAAGCTGCCGGATCACTGCCGCCGCCCGGCCTTCCGGCAGGGTCACACTCTTAAATACCATAAAAAGTCCCACCGACCCGGCCAGACACAGAATGTGATTGTAGGTCACAGGCATGTCCATGTAATATGCCAGCGCCGGCACTTTTCCGGCTGCCAGTCCCACTGCTGCCGTCAGCCCGAAGATTGCCAGACTCATGCCCGCATAGAGAAACAGCGCATTCCTTCGCCGTTCCAGCGCCGGAATCCCGTACAGCCGCATATAAGCCGCGATCACAAACAAGCACAGAAACCAGCCGTAATCGTAGCCGTAACGATCCGTGGCAAGTGTTACCGGCACCACCGACTTCCAGAGGGAGAAATAGCATACCAGCATAACGATAATGATCTGCAGCGTCCTTTTCTCCAGCTTCTTTACCCCCGCCGCCAGAAACGGCGCAAACACATACATAAGCAGATACGCGGTGGCGAACCAGTAATGCTCCGTCTCGATCGGCAGCACATAGTTCAGCCAGTCATATACCGACAACGCACCTGCCGGCGCCACGCCGGCGCCACACAGTACCACCGGGATCAGAAGAGAATAAAAAAGAATCTGCCCCGCCAGAGACACCACCCGCTCCGGTTTCCATGCAGACTCTACCAGAAAATAACCGCTCAGCAGCACATAGCAGTTGACCGCCACGATACAAAACGCCTCTGCCAGATGCGCCGCATAGTTTACGCCTGTACGGTCTGACGTGTAGTCCACAAGCAGACCGCCCTTATTCAGATAATGGAGAACGATGATCATCAGCATCGCCACGATACGCAGCAATTCAAAGTTTGCCTGCCGTTTTGCTCTCATATTTTATACGACTCCTGTTATATCAGCTTTCATTGCCCTGCGGTCACAGACTGTCCTGCGCAGCTACTTCTTATCTTTGAAGATCCACAGCTTACTGAGAAAATAATTGGCCAGAATGACGATCACCTGGCATACCAGCTTGGAGGCATACTCATTCAAAGAGGCACAGTCCACCATAAGGAACATCATCACCAGTTCCAGCACTTCCGTCGCCACCCGTGCGCCGATAAATGCGACAAACTCTTTGCCCAGGGACTGCGCATCTTTGTTCTGGCTCTTGAATACAAATGTCCGGTTCGTCCAATAGGCAAATACTACTGTCAGCACCCAGGACAGCGCCGTCGCCGCCATATAGTGCATATGCAGTGTTGACGCGAACACGAAATACAATACATAATTCAACACAAACGCCAGAAAACCGAAGATCAGATAGTTGATCCCCTCCTCATGCTTCCTGTACAGATCCCATGCCCAATCCCATAATTTCTTCATCGTACCTAAACCTCTTCTATGATACTTTTCGTTTCTATCTTTTTTATTTCTAGCCTTTTCGTTTCCAGCCTTTTCGCCTCTATGTCCTGCGCTTATTTTCCCGCAAATTCCTTCTCTACGACCGCCTTGCCGTCCACGACCCGGTACACCATATCGCATTTCTCGATCGTCTGCAGTCTGTGGGCAATGATGATCAGAGTCTTGCGCCCGTGCAGTCTGTTGATGGAATCCATGATCGCCGCCTCCGTCTCATTGTCAAGCGCCGAAGTCGCCTCATCCAGCACCAGCACCTCCGGATCTTCAAAAAGCGCCCTGGCAATGCCGATACGCTGCCTCTGCCCGCCGGAGATCCGGATGCCCCGCTCGCCGATGCCCGTATCAAGCCCCTCAGGCAGTCCCCGGACGAACTCATCCAGCTGCGCTTCCCGCAGCGCCTCCCAGACCTTATCGTCGTCAATCTCCTCGTCCGGACAGCCGAACGCCACGTTCCTGCGGATCGTGGAATCGATCATAAAGATGCTCTGCGGGATATAGCCGATATTTTTCAGCCAGGAAGCATAATGCTCTCTCACCTCCACGCCGTCCGCCAGAATCCGGCCCGACTCCAGCTGCAAAAGCCCCAGCAGAATATCCACGATGGTAGTCTTGCCCGCACCGGAAGTTCCCACAATACCCACAGATTTGCCGATCGGAATCTTCATTACCGCATGGTCGAAGATCAGCGTCTCCGAATTGGGATACTTATAGGTGATATCCTGCAGCACGATCTCTTTCCTGACAGGCAGCTTCTCCACCTCTTCCTTCCGCAGATAGGTCTCCGCGCTGTAATCCACATTTTCATCCCGTATCTCTTCCTGCAGATTATCGCTGACACCCATAAAGAACGGCTCGAAATAGGAAATAGACGTCAGATGGTTGTTGATCCTGTTGGCACAGGGGATCAGCCGCATGGCCGCCACAGCCAGAAGCCCCAGCTGCGGAACGATATCCGCTGCCGCTGTTCCCTGCAAAAGCTGTATCATCAGATACAGGATCATACCCGCGATGGCAAGCGTCTCGATCAACAGCCTCGGCGTGGCATTATACAGGTTATAGCGCTGCACCGCACTCACATAACCGGCGCCGCACTTGGAATATTCGTTGATAAAGTAGCGTTCCCGGCGGGCAATCTTGATCTCCTTGATCCCCATCACCGACTGGTCGATCCACTTATAAAGCCCGCTGTAGAAATCCTGATTCTCCTCGCCGGCCCTGCGCATGATCGGTTTTAAGATACACTTGATCACCAGAAGGGCGATCACCAGAAGAGCCGTCACCGTCAGGCTCATCCACACATCCGCCACCAGGCTGACCGCCGCCAGACAGACGAACACGATCCCCTCGCTGATCAGCTGCAAAAGCGCCAGAATCAGGCCGTACATGTTATTCACATCGGAGGTGATATTGCGCTGGATCACCGCCGTGTCCGCATTGAGATAATACTCGTAGGGACGCTGCATGAAATTGATCATCATCCTTCTGGATGTGGCAAACTGGTTCGTATAAACAAACTTAAGCTGCACCTTCTGCTGGAAAAACAGGAAAATGTTTTTGACAATAAAGACAAGAACCAGCCCTATCATGACAAGTATCGTCAGATCATTACTGTTGTCTATATGAAAAATCCGGCAAATCAACTGCAAATACTCATGCTGCGCTATGGCATCCTCTTCCAGCACGACATTCATCACCGGCAGGATCATGGACACCCCCAGCGTCTCCAGCACCGCGCCGATCAGCATCAAAAAGACAAGCAGCACCATCTTCCGCTTCTGCTGCCTGTCAAGCAGGACCATTAACTTTTCAAATATCTTGACCATAGGGGTATCTGCCCTCTCCGCCGCTATCCGGCACCTTTGTTCCCTGAACACTTGTAAAATCGTAACGGTCCGGCCTCTGTCCTGACTGTTACATAAAATCTTACCTATTTTACCATACTCTGCCTTATAATTGCAAATATACGTTACCAGGCCGGCGCAAATAGATTTTATATAAGAAAAAGCATCTGGCTTTCATGTTCCAGATACTTTCCTCTTTCTTAATTTCTTTTTTTAAAATAAATCGCTGTGTGTTCCGGTTCTTGTCAGGTATAAGATCAATTCTCCATGATCAATCTCATAAATCAACAGCCAGTCCGGGGTAATATGACATTCTCTACATCCACTATAATCACCACTAAGGGGATGATCTTTATTTTTCTCTGATAATTGTTCCCCTTTTGCCAGCTTTTGGATAATATTCTCCAGCAGCTTCGTGTCGTATCCTCTTTTGACGACTTTCTTATAATCTTTCTTGAAGGAAGTATGGTATCTAATCCTCAGCATTTAAGTCCTCCATCAATTCTTCCACAGAAGAAAAAGAACGACTTAAATTCCTTCCATGTCTTACATCATCAATGGCTCTGGCTGTATCTGCATTAGCCCCCTCCATCGAAATCGCAAAAGGGATCCTCTGTTCTCTGACTGCCTGTTTTGCTGATATTGTAAAAAAGGTGGTCATATCCATTCCAAGATTAGCTACAAGCTCCTGTAATTGAGCCTTTAAATCCTCGTCTATTCTCATGGTTATATTCGTTGTTGCCATAGTATCAGCCCCTTTCTTTACAATAGTATAGTATTATAAAAGTGCTTCGTCAATACATAATACATACACAGCACGCAATTTTCTAATCTTATTGCCTGATCCCAATAAAATTATCGTTACGCCTCCTTCAACGGAAACAGGATGCAGATCTGAAAGTCACCATGCTCTGTCTTGATCGAATATTGCCCCTTCTTTTCGTGAACGATCTTCGCAATATTTTTTAGGCCAAAACCGTGCTCATATTGATTCCGCTTCGTTGTCACGATACCGCCATCGGACCATTTTACCGGTTTTTCATATGGATTGACTACTTTGATGACAAAGCTATTGTTCTTCTTATGCGCCACGATATCAATCCGCCTTTTTGCAGTGCTGCTTATCTGCTTATTCGCTTCCATGGCATTATCCAAAAGATTGCCGAACAGGATACAGATCTCGACCGGGCTTAAGAGAAGATTTCCGCATAAATTGATCTGTGCGTCCAGCTTAATATCGTCCTCTTCACATGCGCTGCGCTTCTCCTGCAGCAAAATATCCAAATAGGGATTGCCGGTATGTATATGATCATCGACCACACTCATCTTTTCTTCCAGTTCCGATAGATAGCCCGCATATTCGTCCGGTTTCAGTGCGTTATTCTTTAAGACCAGAAGATGGTTTTTCATATCATGATACATACTTTTTATCCTGTCCTCCCGGTCTATCTGATTTTTATATATGACAGAACGCATTCTGGCGATTTCCAGTTCTTCCTCCAACAACAGATCCCTGTGATGGATTCCCGTTAAATACTCTGTGTAAAACAATCCGATAATAAATAGAATGACGATAAAAAGAGAACACATCCAAATAAAACCGGCTGTTTCTGCGGATACCGGCGCACTGCTTTTACTTTTACTGCTGGTATAAACGCCTGCAAATACAAAAAACAGGATACTGGTCATCGTCTGCATCAGCATAAATCCCAGATCCTTCATGAGCGGCTTTTTGAAAATGATCCTGCGCATCACTTTTTTCATCAGAAAGAGCAGGAGTACCGTGATAAATTTTGTAAACAAAACACAGGTAAACTCAAAGGCAAACTGATTTATATGATATAACCCCCGCAGCAATGTCTTTATACCGGTATTTACCATCACTTCAGTAAAAAGCATAACAAGCACACAGGTGACAACATAGCATGCGATAAACCATTTATTGCCCATATACATCTGCATGAAGGCCAGTGCAAGAAATAAGATCACAAATATTGTTCTCAGGAATAAATTATCAAAAACAGCCCATGTAAGCAGGCTGAGAAGCGTGACCATAACATAGATCCGCAACCGTTTCCATACGGTACACTTTGCTTTATAAGAAAAATCCGTGAAATAATACAGTAAGATTGCCAACTCTATGACAGCGACAACAACGCCAGAAACCCAATCCATATCGCGTCACATCTCCTCTCCCCAATATTCCGCCAGCCTGTCTATAAACTGCTTTTTTCTGGACCTGCTGGCGGTGATGATCTCGTTGTTCCTAAGGTAGATGTCTGACCGTACTACTTTTTCAATATGATCAAAATTCACGATATAACCGGAATTGCATCTGAAAAAATTGTCTTCCGGCAGTTCCTTTTCCAGATCTCTCATTTTCTTTGTAGAAACATAGAATCCGCACACAGTATGAATAACACAATGGCGGTTTAATGTCTCCACAAAAACGATATCTCCCAGGGCGACCCTGTACCATATGTCGTGATTCCTGACAGTCAGAAAGCGGGTCTTTCTTCTGTCGATCATCTTTAGCGTTTTTGTGAGAACCTTCGTCAGTTTCTCATAAGAGACGGGTTTGATCAGATAATCGAATGCATTGACTTTATAGCCCTCCAGCGCATACTCCGCCACTGCAGTCAAAAAAATGATCGAAACCCCTTCATTCAAAGCGCGCACTGTTTCCGCCACTTTGATACCGTCCATTGTTTTCATTTTGATATCAAGAAATAAAATGTCCATTTGAGAAGGCATATGATCCGCCAGCTCCTTCCCTTCATGGAATTCCTTAATGCAAAAAGAAACCTGATGTTCCTCCTGATACTTTTGCAGCCAGGCGGTCAATTCCTCTCTGAAAATTTTTTCATCATCACACACCACAACATGGAACATGATCGTTCTCTCTTCCCCTTCATCGCATACTATCTATACATCCCTGTAGATTCTGCCGGAAAACCTGTCCTTTACGAAGTTATATAACGCTGAAATGCTCCCTTTTTTGACATCAGCTCCTGATATGGCCCTGCTTCTGCAATCTTACCATTTTGCATAAACAGTATCTCATCATATTGATTCAGGAAGTTCTCCTGCAGATCATGGGATACATTGATAATCGTCAGACCGGGAATATTTAATATCCTGTTTTCAATATCATTCCCTGTCTGCCTGTCGATCGAAGAAATGCCTTCGTCCAAGATCAATATTTCCTTTTTTTGAATCAGTGCGCGCGCTATTGCAATTCGCTGCCGCTGACCGCCGGAAAGCTCTTTTCCATTTTCACCAACATGTAATGCCCTCCCTTTGTTGCCAATATCCGCAAACTGATCGACACCGCTTATTTTCAATGCATTTTCCAGATCCTGCTCTTGATACTCCTGCCACAATGTTATATTATCGATCAGACTTGCGTTGAACAGAAAAACATTTTGATGAATGATCGCCATCTTCTGATAAATGCTCCCGTCGTCTGTCTTCCTAAGATCGGCGCCGTCAAACAATATCTGCCCTTCATATTCTTTGAAATAACCTGCCAGCAGTTTTAGAAGTGTAGATTTTCCGCAGCCGCTTTTACCGGCGATCAGGTATTTCTTCCCTCTGTGAATCTGCAGGTCTTCTATTTCAAGAGTATTCTCTTTTTGGGAAGGATACTTAAAATTTACGTTTTTCATGCTGATCGTTCTGATCTCCCGGATACTGCACGCTTCCTTCTCCTTCGCACTTTCCATAAAACGATCTATTTTCTCCAACACGGGCTTCGCGCTTTTTATTTCACTTAAATCCTGCATGATGGCGGACACCGGCATTGTAAACATATTACACAACTGGAGCAGTGCTGTCAAAATGCCAATGGTCATGTTTCCCTGCATAATAGAAAAAACGCCAGTGAAAATAATAGAGAACTGCATAAATGCCGAAAGCAGACATGCTACGCTGTCGCTGAGAGAACGCATTTTATCCCTGTCGTTCTTTCTCAGGAACAGGAGCGTGTTTTCATTTCTGAATTTATGGATGATCGTATTTTCTATATTTGCCGTGTGGATGACCTCATATCCTGATAAGTAATCACGCAGCACCCGGGTAAAACTGCTGAGCTGTGCTGAAAATCGGTTTTGCTTATTCTGCATGATCTTTCCCACCATTTGCGGCAATACCATCATGAGGCACAGTATAAAAGTAAGCCAGATAATGATCAGGCCTCCATACCGGAGCAGCAAAATTACGGTTAAAACGAACATTATGCTGTTCTCCATAATTCTTATGCACGGTGCAATATAGGCGCTTTCCAGCAGATGAATGTCGTTCACGACCGTGGAGATATAGGCCGCAGTATCATATGTAACATAGCTTTCATAATCTTTCTTCAATATCCCGGAAAACAGATCATTCCTTAGGTCTGCGATCATACTGTTTGACAGCTTATTGACTGTTTTTCCGTAAGCATAGTAGATGCCGGCGAAGATTATGATATAAGCCCCTGCTGCCAGCATTGCCCTTACAAATCTGACCATATCCCTGCCGGCGGCAAGATCGACCACATACTGCAGCAGAACGGCAATTCCTACGTTAAAAACAGAGTAAGCACTACACAGGAAAACCACATAGCATAAGGTTTTCAACTGCTTTTTAAAGTATTTTTTCATGAATCACAGCCCCTGTCGGTATACTTGTCCTTTACATTAAGCACTATAATGTGCTTCTGGCTATAGTTCAAGTCAATCTGCGTAATCTGTCATTTTAACTGCCTGTTTGGTTTTCCGCTTCCCACATGGCATTCCTGTTTCATCCCTTTCGCTTAAACAGATTCCGACTTCCATGCAGATTCCTTTGTCCAAATTTACGTTGGCTCTTGTATCCTGCCGTCAAATGTGCTATATTAAGCATAGAAAAAGGGAAAGCCATAGAAGCGGCTCTACCCCTGATAGCTAAAAACTGTTTTACTTACAAACAGCCGTCACTATTGTGCGTAGTGGCGGCTATTTCTTTTTTCCCTTGTTAATCTGATAAATCAAATTCACAAGGGCAACAATGAGTATACCGATCTGGATCAAATCCTGATATGTAACATACATTGCATCGCCCTCCTTTCTTCCGTCCGGAGGGCTGCCTGAACCCTCCGCAAAACTACAAGAGGGGTAAAGCCGCCTTTGTCTCTATGGTTTCCCATGCAGGAAGTATAACACATATTTCCGTGTGATACAATTACAATATTCTGTTCTCTGATAACGATCCTGCTACGGTGGTCACACTATGCACCGCATATCAGAACTCTCGGAAAATCTATGAAGAAGGCTGCGAAATCTGCATACCGGGTACTAGATCTGCTCATTCTGTCTGTGCAGTTCCGGCGCCTCATACTTATCCAGAAAATCCTCCCCCAGAAACAACACCTCCTCCGCAAACTTAATCCCGCCCGGCACCGTCAGCACTGATATGACCCGCTTAAACCGCAGTCCCGGTATAAAATTCAGTATTTCCATCGGAAACATCCCGTTTAGCACGATATGCTCCGGAAAGACCTGCGTGTAATCCAGCACATCCCTGGGATGGGGCTTGATCAGGATCTGCCCCCGCCTGCCGTCGATCTCCCCGTATTCCCTGATGATATCCGTAAAGATCCGCCTGCGCACGTCAAGATCGCACAATGGCTCCGACAGCACCAGTATCTTATCCTCAGCGCCCTGTGCCAGCTGCCCCAGCAGCCCGTCCAGGTTCTCGATAAAAAGCCGGATCAATGTGTCCTTATCTTCCTCCGTCAGCCGCTCCACCAGCTTTGCCCGGGGAACCTCGATATACTTTTTACATGGATAAGGGACGACGCTCTTATCGTTGATCTCCATATCCAGACAATATTTGCCGTATCCGTTCTGGATGAAGATCAGGTTACGGGCCGCCATCCAGGCTTTCAGCCCGAAATGCCCTCTGTTGTCATACCGCGCCGTATCGTAATACTGAATGCAGTTGAGCCCGTCCTCCACCGCATGATAAGGAATCTTCTCATAACTCAGATAGTACCCAACAGGATCCGAATCACAGAATACATAGATATCCTGATACTGCCTGAAATCCACCGGCACATAAGCCTTCTGCAGCCTGCCAAGCAGCTTCGTGTATTTGATGCGGGCCAGCATGTTGACAAACAGGTTCCCCCGGTCGGTATGGTACTTCGCAAGCTCCGGAAAGAAGGTATCCTCTTTCTCGTCAAACATCACCACTTCCTCGAAGAGCGGACACCGTTCAGCTCTCTCTTTCAGATTCCCGAAATCATTCGACATCGTGCTCAGCACCAGCGTCGCCCTGCCCTGCCGCTCCTTCGGCAACGCAAGCTCTTTTAAACAGGTTACATATACGTGATAGTATGTGTGGCATACGTAGATTCTTTCTTTCATCATGTACTCTCATTCGTCCCTTTCAACCAATTATCGCTGCAGCCGGTACGCCGGGGCATCCCTGCTCCACCGGCTCCCGTCATCTGCAGTGCAGCCGGTACACTCAACCCGGCAGATCCGTATACAGCAGCTCACCGTATTTTATATTTAACTCTTCTTCCAACTTTAAAAACTGTGGAATATATGTCCGCAAAATGCGTCCCACCAGTTCCGTCGCCGCACTGCCGTCATAAATATGTGCCATGTCGTTTCTGTCTTTGAGCATATCCAGCCATAGTTCACCATCGAAAAACGGATAAACAGCATACGCTTCTTTGATGATACTTCTGGGTGATCCTGTTTTCGCCATGCTGCTGCCCTCATAGGCCAACAGCTCTTTTAACAGTTTCCACCCCAATTCAAACTGGATCGAAAATTTATCAATGATCCCACTGACAATAAATTCATTGTCAAGCCTCTCCTGCCCTGCCCTTTCCAGCACACGCAGGTGGGAGACATAATTCTCATATTTTTTCATAAATGATCTTACCTTCCTTTTCAATCGCCTGCCGAAGCTCCTCCTGCACGTCCCTGCTTAAGTCTATCACATCGAACCTGAGCGGCGTTGATGTCTCTTCGTCCACATCCAACGCAAAACGGGAAATCTCTCCGCCGTATACAGCAAGATCAATGTCACTGGCACGCCCGTAATCTCCGCGCGCCCTTGAACCGAACAAGATTACTTTCTCTACATTATACTGTTCCGCCAGCCGGCAGATTTCCTCTATAACAACAGGTTTGATCCCGGTTTCCTGCACCTGTTCCACCTCCTGCTTTGCCTGACCCTTTTCTCCGCGCAAATACTGCCCGCAGGATCTGCTGTTCTTTCCTTACTATACCATTGTATCCGCTCATTGTTAACTTTAAATTCCTGATTTATACCGAAAAATCTCGTACCAGAGAAGCCGAAGGCTGAACTGTTGCAAAATCTCTGTTCTGGATCGAATTGTGCATTGTCTCCGGCCCGAAAATGAGGTAAGATTGTAACAGTTCCGCCTGCGCTTTTATTTCCGCAGGCCGGACACGACTCACAAACTTTTTTAAGGAGAGGTCACCCTATGGATCAGACAATGCATACGCCCTATTTTATCATAGATGAACCGGTTTTGACGCATTACTACGACATGCTGACACGATCCCTGTCCGAAAACTGGGACAATTACCTGATCGGCTATTCCTTTAAGACCAACTCCCTGCCCTGGCTTGTCTCTTATATGAAAAAAAGAGGCGCTTTCGCCGAAGTAGTGTCGGAAGACGAATACAGCCTGGCCAGGTATATGGGCTACGGCGATCACGAGATCGTCTATAACGGGCCTTACAAAGGCGAACAGTCCTTCCGTGCCGTTCTGCAGGCCGGGGGCATCGTCAACCTGGACTCCATGCAGGAGGTACGCTGGCTTAAGGATCTGGCCGCGGACTGCCCGCAGCAGACCTTCCGCGTCGGTATCCGCGCCAACTTCAATCTGGAAAAAATGTGCCCCGGCGAAACAACGATGGGTGAGGTCAGCGGACGCTTCGGCTTCTGCTACGAGACCGGCAGATTTAAAGAAGCCCTTGCTCTTCTGCGCCAGATTCCCAATGTGGCCGTTACCGGTCTCCACCTGCACTCCAGCAGTAAATCCCGCAGCGTCAATATCTTCCGCTCCATTGCACGCATGGCATGTCAGCTGCAGGAAGAATTTCAGCTGCAGCTTTCCTACGTGGATCTGGGCGGCGGTTACTGCGGCGGTATGGAAGGCCGCCCCGAATATCCTGACTATTTTCCCGCAATCGCAGAGGAACTACGAAAATGTTTTACGCCCGGGCAGACAAAGTTGATCGTGGAACCGGGCATCTCCATGATCTCCAAATGTACCACCTTCGTGACCAGTGTCTTCGACACCCGCGATATCAAGGGAACCCGCTACGTGATGACAGACGGCAGCCGTTTCAATATCGACCCGACGATGATCAAGTCGTCGCACCTGTTCCATATACAGTATGCCGGGGCCGCTTCCCCTGCGGCAGACCATTCTGCGCAGGATCCTTCTGCCTCCGGCGCTGCACAGGTGTCAACCGCAGATACCGCTTTTCCTCTTTCTGTGCGCCCTGTTATGGAGCGTCAGATCGTCAGCGGCTTTACCTGCATGGAAGTGGACCGTATCTTTACCCACAAAGACCAGCCCGAGCTGATCCCCGGCGACCGTATCATCTACGAGAATGTGGGCGGCTATACCATGAGCCTGAATCCTCTTTTTATCCAATATTTTCCGGCTGTGTACGTGAGGAATCAGGATGCCCTGCGCCTGGTACGCCAGAAATGGACGCCTGAAGAGTATGTGCAGGGCTGCTGCCTTGACTGATAAGGGATACGAATGCGTTTTGACTGAAAGGAATCAGAACTCTATGAACAATGTTGCGAACCTGAATCTGCTGATCTTAAGCTGCGGCACCAGAAATCTGCTGGTGCGCTATTTCAAGGACCGGGCCAACGGCTTTGCCAGGGTAGTGGGAACAGACTGCAGCACCTATGCGCCGGCCCTCTATGAGACGGACGCCCATTATATTGTACCACGCATGACAGACCCGTCTTATCTGGACACGATTCTGGAGATCTGCCATAAAGAAGCCATAAACGCCGTTCTTCCGCTGCAGGAAGACGAACTGTTCCTGATCGCCTCCCACAGGCAGCTTTTTACAGAGGCCGGCATCACGCCCATCGTATCAGCTGCGGAAGCGATAGAACTGTGCCGTGACAAATATGTCTTCTACCAGTACCTGAAAGAACACGGGCTGCCCGCCATCACCACCTGCAACAGCTTCGAAGCATTCCGGCAGGAAGCGGCAGCCGGCACAATGAAACTGCCGGTCTTTCTCAAACCTGTCCGCGGCTGCGGAAGCATCGGCATTCAGAAAGTGGAACAGGCAGGCCTTTTAGAAGCCCTCTGCCGTTATCAGACGGAACCTTATATCATCCAGAATTTTGCACAGGGAGAGGAATTCGGCGCAGATATCTACATTGACCTGCTGACGAAGCAGCCCGTCACTGTTTTTGTAAAAAAGAAACTCCGTATGCGGGCCGGCGAAACAGAGAAATCCGTCTCTTATAAAGATCCTGCACTTTTTGAACTGATCGGGAAAACCCTGTCGCCGTTAGCGCTGACAGGGCCTGTTGATATGGATATTTTCCGGATTGACGGCCGGTACTATATTTCGGAGATCAACCCCCGCTTCGGCGGCGGTTATCCCCACGCATACAACTGCGGCGTAAATTTCCCCCGCCTGCTCGCCAATAACCTGAACGGCATTGCCAACGGCCGCATGATCGGCCATTATGAGACCGGGGTCTGCATGTTGAAGTACACCGATCTGTTAACCCTGCCGGAAGATCCCGCATAAATCCCGGAGAAGAAATGGCCCCGGCACTTATCCCGCCGTCGTAGATACAGCGAATCAGCCATTCCGGTCATGCAATCCCGTCAGCGTATCATCTCCCAGGCAAGCGGCGTCCCAGGTGCAATGTCGCAGGCCGCCGTTTTCCCAAGGATCTCTTCGTAATACATGGTATGCAGACCATGGTGCGGACGGATCGAACGCACATTGTCCGGTGTCAGCTTCTCCCCGGCTTTGATCTCTTTGACCACGAACAGCGAGCGGGAGCCGCTGCGCTCTTTCTCCTGCTTCTCTGTCAGCCGGTACTCTGCCTGTCCCAGAGCCTTTTCCACGATACGGATATGGTCTACCATCTCTTTGAACTCCTCCGGCTCCATGGAAAAAGCGCCGTCCGGCCCGCCATCGGCGCGCCGCAGCGTCAGATGCTTCTCCACCATCTTCATCCCCAGCGCCGCAGCCGCTACCGGCACCGTGCTGCCCATCGAATGGTCGGACAGCCCTGTCAGGCAGTCATAAGTATCCGCCAGCGTGGGGATCATCTTCAAGTTGATCTCCTCATAAGGCGTTGGATACGCGGACACGCATTTTAACAGCATGACCTCTTCGTTCCCTTCCTCCCTGCATACCTGCAGCGCGCGCTCGATATCCTCCGCCCGCGCCACGCCCGTAGCCAGGATGATCGGCCTGTGCATCCCCGCCGCCCTGCGGATCAGCGGAATATCATTGATCTCATAAGATGCGATCTTATATGCCGGCATATCGCAGTCCCGCATAAAGTCAACGGCCGCCGCATCAAAAGGAGAAGAAAAGCACTCCATTCCCAGACTTTCCGCCACCTCCTTTAATTTCGGCTGCCACTCCCAGGGGGTGGAGGCTTCCTCGTACAGCTTATACTCCGTCATACCGTCCCACAGACCGCCGTGAATCTGAAAATATTCGTTATCACAGTTCACCGAAAGACTGTCTGCCGTGTAGGTCTGCAGCTTGACCGCATCCGCCCCGGCCTCCTTCGCCGCATGGATGATCTCCACCGCCCTGCCGTAATCTTTTAAATGATTCCCCGACATTTCCGCCACACAGAAGCAGGGAGCGTCCCTGCCGATCATTCTGCTTCCTATTTTGAATTCTTTTTTCATAAGAATCTGTGTTCCTTTCCCTGAAATAAACAGCGCTGCTTAATCCTTAAGGCCGCCGGGCCGCTTCTTCTCCACCATCATCCGGTATTTCAGTTCCGCGATCTCCCAGTCATCCGGGTTGTCGATATCCTGCACTTCCAGTTCACTCATGACCATCGGCACCATATGCGGTAAGTCCGTGGTCTTATACTCCATAAACAAGGCCGTCCGACAGCAATAAAACTGCCCGCAGTCATGATAGTACGGCTCTAAGTCCTGAGAACGGGTGCGCGCGTGCTCCGGCCACTTCATCCGCAGCTCACCCGCTTCGTTTAAGACCATACAGCGCTGCGGCGGAAAAGAAAAGGCCACCACCGGCATCACCGAATCCGCCTTTTCCAGCAATTCCATAGCCGTTCGCAGTTTCCCCGCCGTCACAAAAGGCGCCGTCGGATACAGGCAGCAGAACGTGTCAAACTCCCGCCCCTGTTCCCGATAGGCCATAAGCACCTCCAGCAGCACGTCATCCGTGGACGCATAATCTCCGGCACTGGCACTGCTGCGCATAAAAGGCACCTGCGCCCCTGCCGCCCGTGCGACTGCCGCAATCTCTTCATCATCCGTGGAAACCATGACCTCCTCGAAAAGCCCCGACTGCAGCGCTGCCTCGATAGAATAAGAAATGATCGGCTTCCCGCAAAACTCACTGATGTTCTTGCGGGGAATCCTTTTACTGCCGCCTCTGGCGGTGATGATCGCTATTGATGAACCCATAATACCCCTACCTCTGCCTTTCCTTCACTCGGCCTGTAAATCTGCCGGCTCACTCTCTCTGCGCCGCACCAGACACCGCTTTTTGTAAAAAGAAATTCCATAATACAATACTTCCGAAAAGTCATCCTGAAATTCCTCCCCATACATCCTGCTGTTTATCTGCGCAACCGCTTCCTCGCAGGACTTCTCCATGCTTTCCTGCGATTTCGCATACTTCACTTCAAATATCGCTATACGGTCTCCCGGATAATCCTGCACAATAACATCACTGCGGCCTTCTCCGTGCTCTCTGTTTGACTCTACTGCATACCCCGCTCCGGCAAATATACCGGCAAAAAAGGCGTGGTAAAAGTCTTCCCGGTAATCATGATAACTGATCGTCCTGCGAAGCAGCTTTGTCATCTCTTTCGTCACGGTCCTGTAATCTCCGCTCCACACCGCATCAAACAATGCCCTTCGATCCCATTTAGGTGTGCTTTCCTGAAACCATCTACTGATCGTGGTCTCAAAGATCTCTTTTATTTCCCGGTTCGGAATGCCCAATGCAAAACAGCCTTCCGGCAGAAGGGTCCTGATCTCATCTTCCCTGATTCTTGTTAAATACCCCGTCAGATAAAGCATACTCCAGAGATTCTCTTCCGAAGACAGCAGATCTTGATACGTCAGATTTTCTTCCACTCTCTGAACCACATACCCACCGGAAAGCAGCGACTCCAGCTTCTTTGTGACAGTGTCACCTGCGAGATCAATGAACAGACGGATGATCGCATTATCACTGGAATTCTTCCAATAACCGACGGGTTGTGCTTTCGGATCAAGCATCAACCGTTCCACATGGTTCATCACATCCCATGGACAGTAAATATCAAAATCTCCGAAATGATATCCGTCGTACCACTCTTTGATCACCTCTGTATGCGCCGTCAGTCCGGTATCCCTTAATACCAGATCCACTTCCTTCTGCGTAAAGCCAAAAAATTCATTCAATCGTGTGTCTGAAATAGTATCCGATACAAAATTATTGGTTCCTGTAAAAATACTCTCCTTCGCAATCCTCAGACAACCGGTGATCACCGAAAATTTCAGCGCATCATTATCCTTGACCGCCTGCATGACACCTTTCATAACATCCAGCATTTCTTTGTAGTACCCGTTGTCGCTGGCCTTTGCCAGCGGAACATCATACTCATCCATCAAAAGGATCACCGGTCTGCCATAATAAGTCTTCATCATCCTGGTCAGATTCAGCAGACTGTTTTCCATCATTCCCTGCGATGCCTTTTGCGAAGCCACCTGACGGTAGCTTTCCTTGCTGAAAGCATCTAATTTATCACTCTCTAAAAGATAAAGATGCTCTTTATAGAGATCTGAAATGACTGCTGCAAATTTGTGACAGGCTTTCTCAAAATCCAGACCATCAACACTCTTGAAAGATAAGAACAAAACAGGGTACTTGTTCATCCAGTTCTTACATAAATCTTCATCCACTGTAACAGAAAGTCCGGCAAACAGTTCCCGGCTCTCCTTCCTGATATCAAAAAATTCTGACAGCATACTCATCCCCAGCGTTTTACCGAATCTGCGGGGACGGGTTATCAGTGTCACCTGTCTTCCGTCTGTCCTGAGCAATTCCCTGATCAGGCCGCTCTTATCAATATAGTAATATCCATTCTTCCGAATATCAGCAAATCCGGATCGACCTATCGGTACTTTTATTTCCTGCATGCCGGCAGCCTCCTCTTGTCTTATCACCCAGTATACTATAAATGCGCGGACATTACAAATTGATACCATCTCCTATATGCAATGCAGCCCTGCCTTTTCTATTATCATCCATCTTATTCTACATGATACTTCTGATAGAAGTAATAGTCTTCCATCCGGCAGTTTACCCACATCTTCACGCCTTCTTCCAGATATTCCGTCCTGGACACCACTCCGTTCTCATTCAGATAGGACACCACCCTGCCATCGGTGTAGGGAATAAGCAGCGTGCACTCCAAATATCCTCCGGCCAGCTTCTTTTCGATCAGGCCGATCAGTTCCTCCATCCCGATCCTTTCCTTTGCCGACAGGTAGATACTGTTCTCCGTCACCTGCGGAAGCGCCGCCGTCACCTGCTCCGGTTCCGCTCCTGCCATGCCAGGTATCTTGTCAGGCGACACCAGGTCGGCCTTGTTATAAACATAGATCATTGGGATGCCGTCGGCCCCCAGCTCCCGCAGCGTCTGATTGGTGACTGCGATCTGTTCCTTGTAATGCGGATCGCTGTAATCCACAACCTGCAGCAGAAGACTTGCTTCCTTCGCCTCCTCCAGCGTAGAGTGGAACGCCTCCACCAGATTATGGGGCAGTTTATGAATAAAACCGACCGTATCCGAAAGCAGGAACGCATGGTGATTGTCCGGTGCGATCTTTCGCACAGTAGTATCAAGCGTGGCAAAGAGCATATCCTTCTCCATTACTTTCTTCTCTTCCACATCTGTCTCATCACTGCCGTACAAGTCCAGCATGGCATTTAACAGCGTAGACTTCCCCGCGTTCGTATAACCGACCAGCGCCACCCGGGGCATACCGGAACCTGCGCGGCGCTTGCGCTGTGTCTGCCGCTCTTCGCCCACCTCCTTTAATTCCCGGCGCAACTGTGTCAGGCGCCGTTCCAGCACCCGTCTGTCCAGTTCCAGTTTCTTCTCTCCGGCTCCCTTATTGCTCAGAGAACCGGTGCCGCCGCCCTGCCTGCTGAGCGCCGCATGCAGCCCCACAAGTCTGGGCAGCATATACTGTAATCTTGCCACCTCCACCTGCAGTTTCGCTTCCCTGGATCTGGCCCGGCCTGCAAAAATGTCCAGGATCAAGGTGCTCCTGTCCAAAACCGGCTTCTCCAGACGTTCCTGCAGGTTACGCAGCTGCATGGGTGAGAGCGAATTATCAAAAATGATGGCATCCGCACCACAGTCCATTGCCATTTCCTTCACCTCATCCACCTTGCCGGTTCCGATATAGTATGCCTTATGCACCTCCGGAAGTGTCTGCTCCGCGATCCCGACCACTTCCATGTCGCAGGCCTGTGCAAGCGCGTCCAGCTCCTCCAGCGAAAGCAGATAATCTTCCCCGTCATTCAGATTCACTCCTACCAAAAATGCTTTTTCCATATAGATACCTCCATCACTTCTTATGTTTCATCAATTCCGCCAGGTTTCAGCCTGCAGCCAGCAGGACGAAACCACTACATCAACTTTTCCCGTTTCCCCCAAAAGCGCAACAAAAAAGCAGGCACAATTCCCACAAAACAGAATTTTCCTGCTAAAACGAAAAAATACGGCAGACAACACAAATATGACACCGTCATACCTGCGTGACAGTCTTATGACAATTTTTATTCGTAGGCAAAGAAATCCCATTTACATGAGACTGCATATTTGCTTTTATCGCCCCTCGATACGGGTACGAGCACAACGAATAAAAATAATCACTTTCGTGCCGCCTTTCTCTCTTATTAGTGTATTTGTCTGTTTTGAACAAAAGAAAGCTGTTTCTTTTGCCCCTTACAACTATATCGACTATAGCACAAACGGAGCTGTACTGTCAACTTCATTATTTTATTTCATAACGAAACAATTATACCTCTAATCTTCTTAATTCGCAGTACAAATTTTTCTTCCATTTTCTAAACCGATCAAAAATAATTCCAACGTTTGAGGGTTCGTATTTCTATATTTGAGATGATAGTAAATTTGCCCAACACCTTTTACAAGCTCTTTCTGGTCTTCTTCATAATAGTTTGCATTCTCATCATAGCAATTACCAGCATGTAAAAGTAACGTCAGCGCAAATCTCTCATTGATATATATGTAATCTTCTTCACAGCCCTCTACCATTTGAAATGGTTTTCTCTTTAAACACCAGGAAGCAGTATACGCAATAAACTTAACGTAATTTACCCGGCTAATATCATGAAAATGTTTTAATCGTGCCAAATCAACCAAAATATCTATCAAGCAATGATTAAAGATATCATCATTAAAGTAAATTTTTCCTTTTAAGTTGTTTTCCTTAAAAAATTGCTCTGCCAGTTTATGAATAAGAGTTCCTGCATTACGTATATACGCATCCGTAAAAGATTCATTTAACTCTTCTTTTAGTTCCTTTGCCCGTTCCTTATCCATCGTAACTCTCCTACTAACTATTATCTATGTGTATTGTAGAATATTTTTTAATAAATCCGCTATTTTTTTCACTTCACGATAGTTATCAGCTTGCTTGATTTTATCCACAATAGCTTGTTTCACTTCTACATTATCGCACTTTTCAATCTCGTGTAAAATAAAATGATATACTTCATTGTCATCTGTAACACCAGCATATAAACTTTCTTGAAAGTTTTTAATATAGCTATTGATAAAAGTTCCCATCTCATCACCCATTCCAGTGAGACGGTTCATAATATTTATATAATTAGCCAGCATTTCATTTGTTAAATTATACGGATAACGTAATTTATGGTCAATTTCACTCCATGCCTCTTCATATAAAGTACGAACTTGTATTTCAATCGCCAATCCTTTATCCGCTCGAATTACATAATGGACCGATCTATAAGGTTTTTCTTTTCTTATTTTAATCTTATTCTCATATAAATGAGTGTTATCGCCCTCACGTACATATGCGAATGGCTCCTCAAACAATACATTGTCATACATTTTCATAAGATAATCATGAACTTCAAGCCAATCTTCCTTAAACAAAAGCAAAAGGCGAATCCCCATCAGATCCGTCATTTCCCGCTCATAATTTTCCAGGGATAAAGCATTTCCTGTCTCCAGATATTTTGGATTTTTACGAATGATCTTTTCAATCAAATGCTTTGTATCTTTGACCCTATAACTTAAAGAATGAACAGCCAAACACTTTTGTAATACCTCCGCATACTGCTTTACAGTGTTTTGATGTTCATTCCTTTTACGTTCAAAGTCCTCTGCAATTTGTTCCAACTCCACCCACGTCAATCGAGAGTTTCTGAACTTTTCAGCTGATATATTAAACTCTGTGCAAAAATCAGCCTGCTCTTTTTCCGTACTTAACATAAAACTTCCACCTCTTACTCGCTCAATGCCGCTTCCACAATGCCCGACATTAAGAGTTTAGAATATGACTGCAATTGTTCTTCAATAAAGTCCAGGCTGATCTCCGGACCATTGTTTGGCTGATTTTCCTTCTCAAACCCGTTGTTTCCTAATCTTTCCATAAAACCATCCATTACAACCTTTGCTTCAGTCATACCTATCCCCCTTTGCTTTCAATATATTTCATGTGGTAATTTAATATCATACCATATCATCTATACATTATCAACAACTTTTTCTTTTTTATTAAAGAAAATTATACCATACTGCCTTATACATTACAACTATTTTTACAATTTTATTTTAATCCATATTGTATGGATAATAATGCGATAACTTCTTTTTTTGACTCACCCTTTATTTTTGTGACCTGAGCATTGTTCACCCCTTCGACTTTCGTCTACTATGGCTTCTGCTGACTTCTCACGATGCAGACCTTGAGAGTCGCTATAAAGTTCGTTGGCAGCTACGCCTATGTGGACTTTCACCCCAGAACACGGACATGTCGTCATATATAACGAAACCGGCACAGCCCGTCCTGGAATCCCCGTGCTACCCGAAAACAGGCATCCACACAGAGCATTCCAAAACGCCGTGCCGGTATTGTTCTATTTCTTGATTGCTTTAAACAGTTCGTTTTAACAACCCGTTATAATATAGTTAACGACATTAGAAATTCCGTTTACTATACCTCATCTTCGAAGTTTATTTCAACAGTGATTTCTTCTGCGGCTCCACCGTCTCCTTCGGCATTACCACCTTATCCAGCTTCCAGATCTCGTCCACATATTCCTTGATGGTTCTGTCGGATGTGAACTTACCTGCGCAGGCCACGTTGAGGATCGCGCTTCTTGCCCAGCCGCTCTCGTTCCTGTAGGCAGCCTCCACCTTCCGCTGCGCTTCCGCATAGGCCTTGAAATCCTTCAGGATAAAGTACATATCCGCCTTGTTCGTGCTCAGCGTATTGAGCAGCGAATTATAGAGCGTTCTGAACAGCTCCGGATCGTGCGGCGAGTAAGTGCCGTTGATGAGCTGCATCAGCACCCTGCGCACGTCAGGATCGTTGTTGAAGATCTCGTTCGGGTCATAACCGCCGTAGTTCTCATAGCGGATGACTTCGTCGGAACTCAACCCGAAGATAAAGGCATTCTCCTCGCCCACTTCTTCCACGATCTCCACATTGGCTCCGTCCATGGTGCCCAATGTAAGTGCGCCGTTTAACATGAACTTCATGTTACCCGTTCCGGAGGCTTCTTTGCTTGCCGTAGAGATCTGCTCTGATACATCGGCTGCCGCAAAGATGATCTCCGCATTGGATACACGGTAATTCTCGATAAAGACAACCTTGATCTTATCACCGATAGCCGGGTCGTTATTTACCACGTCAGCCACGGCATTGATCAACTTGATCGTCAGCTTCGCATTCCGGTAACCTGCTGCCGCCTTGGCGCCGAAAATAAACGTTCTCGGATAGAATTCCATATCCGGATGATCCTTCAATTCATTATACAGATACATCACATGCAGAATATTCAGCAGCTGACGCTTATACTCATGCAGTCTCTTGACCTGTACGTCGAAAATGGAGCGGGGATTTACTTCGATCCCGTTGTGCTCTCTGATATATTTGGCCAGACGAACCTTGTTCTGATACTTGATGTTCATGAACTCCTGCTGTGCCTTCTCGTCGTCCGCATATATTTTCAATCTGCCTATCTGCGGCAGATCCGTGATCCAGTCGTTGCCCACGTGCGCCGTTACCCAATCGGCCAGCAGCGGATTTGCGTGCAGCAGGAAACGTCTCTGCGTGATGCCGTTGGTCTTGTTGTTGAACTTCTCCGGCATCATCTCATAGAAATCTTTCAGCTCCTGATGTTTGAGAATTTCCGTGTGCAGTCTCGCAACACCGTTCACGGAATAGCCTGCCGCGATCGCCAGATGAGCCATCTTCACCTGTCCATCATAAACGATCGCCATCTTGCGGATCTTCTCCTGATTACCCGGATATTTGCGCTCGATCTCGATGATGAATCTGCGGTTGATCTCCTCCACGATCTGGTAGATACGGGGCAGTAATCTTGAGAAAAGTTCGATCGGCCATTTCTCCAATGCCTCCGACATGATCGTGTGGTTGGTGTACGCACAGGTCTTCGTGGTCACTGCCCACGCCTCTTCCCAAGTCAGATAATGCTCATCCATCAGGATACGCATAAGCTCCGCGATCGCTACCGTCGGATGGGTATCGTTGAGCTGGAAAGTCACTTTCTCATGGAATTTCCTGATATCATCGTGCTTTCGCATGTATTTCGCAACCGCAGCCTGTACGGATGCGGAGATGAAGAAGTACTGCTGTTTTAAGCGCAGCTCCTTACCCGCATAATGGTTATCGTTAGGGTACAGCACCTCTACGATATTCCTTGCCAGATTCTCCTGCTCCACCGCCTTCTGATAATCACCCTTGTCAAAAGAATCCAGCTGGAAACAGTTCACCGCCTCTGCATCCCAGATACGCAGTGTATTGACGATACCGTTGCCGTAGCCGACAATAGGCAGATCATAGGGAATGGCGCGCACTGCCTGATAGCCTTCCTGCTTAAAATGCTGTCTGCCGTTCTCATCCATGTATACATTCACATAGCCGCCGAACCGGATCTCCTTGGCATATTCCGGCCTGCGCAGTTCAAAAGGATTGCCGTCCTGCAGCCAGTTATCAGGCACTTCGACCTGAAAGCCGTCCCTGATCTCCTGCTTGAACATACCATAACGATAGCGGATACCACAGCCGTAAGCAGCATATCCAAGGGTTGCCAACGAATCCAGGAAACATGCCGCCAGACGTCCCAGACCGCCGTTACCGAGTGCAGGATCCGGCTCCTGATCCTCGATCACGTTCAGATCCAGCCCAAGCTCCTCTAACGCTTCCTTCACTTCCTTATATGCCTGCAGATTGATGATATTATTTCCCAGAGCACGACCCATCAAAAATTCCATGGAAAGATAGTAGACCATCTTCGGATCCTGTTTCTCATACTCCTTCTGACTCTTCATCCAGTGATCCACGACCGCATCCTTGATCGCGTAGGATACCGCCTGGAAGATCTGCTGGTCAGTAGCTTCCTCAAGACTCTTCCTGTAAAGCGTCTTCACATTGTACAGAACGCTTCTCTTGAAAAGCTCCGTATCAAAAGTTGGTGTTGCTGTTTTCTTTGCCATTATGCGCCTCCTCATCTGCTGTTATTTCAGTAATGCAATGACTGTCTTAACTACATTCTTTTTTATTATATATCGTATTTGTTCTTTTGACTATAAGCAATGTGCTTAAATATAAATTCAGCTCTTTTCATCATTTCTCTGTTTTCTCCACGCCAATGGTAACTTTCTCTCCGTTGACATTCCATTCCCTGGACACTGCCAGCGTTTCATCCGTCACGATGGCATCCGCCAGCACCTTGCCGGAAACAGCCTCGATATTCTTCTGTACGATCTTCTCTACCTTATCGCTGCCGCTCACCGACACCCTGATATGATCCGTCACCTCGAAGTCCGCTTCCTTACGCATGGTCTGAATCTTGCTGATCACCTCGTACACAAAGCCTTCCTCGATCAGTTCTTCCGTCAGGTTCGTATCCAGCACCACGGTGACGCTGTTGTCCGCCTCAGATACGTAACCGTCCTTCTGGGCCGTCTCGATCAGCAGGTCTTCTTCCGCCAGCGCGATCTCAACACCGCCAACCTCGAATTTCAACGCACCGGCAGATTTCAGTTCTTCCATGGCCTTCGTGCCGTCCACAGCGCTCAGATACTCTCTGATGCCGCCCAGCTGTTTGCCGTATTTCGGACCTACCGTCTTAAGCTGGGGCTTGAAGCTGTAGCTCGTAAAAGAGGATACGTCGTCACTGAATTCGATCTTCTTCACGTTCAGCTCATCCTCGATGATCTCCTGATAGAAGCTGCCAAGCGTATGCTCCGCCTTGACGAACATGGTGCCGATAGGCTGACGGTTCTTGATATTGGCCGCATTGCGGGCCGCCCGTCCCATCACCACGATCTTCAGCACTTCTTCCATATCCTCTTCCAGCTTCCTGTCGATCATCGTATCATCCGCCGTCGGGAAGTCACACAGGTGAATGCTTTCCGGCGCGCCTGCGTCGATGCTCTTCACCAGATTCAGATAGATCTCCTCTGTCATGAAAGGAATCATGGGCGCAGCACATTTACTGATCGTCACAAGCGCAGTATACAGCGTCATGTAGGCATTGATCTTATCCTGCTCCATGCCTTCCGCCCAGAAACGCTCCCGGCTCCTTCTCACATACCAGTTGCTCATCTCGTCCACGAACTCATCCAGCACGCGGGCCGCCTCCGGGATCCTGTAATGCTCCAGATCGCTGTCCACTTTCTTGATCACCGTGTTGAGCTTCGATAACAGCCATTTATCCATAACCGGCAGTTTGTCATACTCCAGACTGTACTTTGTAGCGTCGAACTGATCAATATTCGCATACAGCACGAAGAATGCGTAGGTGTTCCACAGCGTACCCAGGAACTTGCGTTGTCCTTCCTGCACTGCTTTGCCATGGAAACGGTTCGGCAGCCAGGGTGCAGAATTAATATAGAAATACCAGCGGATCGCATCCGCCCCGTAAGTCTCCAGCGCCTCGAAAGGATCCACCGCATTGCCCTTGGACTTGCTCATCTTCTGGCCGTTCTCGTCCTGTACATGCCCCAGCACGATGACATTCTCAAAAGGCGCGCAGTTAAACAATAATGTTGACTCCGCCATCAGGGAGTAGAACCAGCCACGGGTCTGATCCACCGCCTCGGAGATGAACTGCGCCGGGAACTGCTTTTCAAATAATTCTTTATTCTCAAACGGATAGTGATGCTGCGCAAAAGGCATGGCCCCGGAATCGAACCAGCAGTCGATCACCTCCGGTACGCGCCGCATGGTCTTACCGCAGTCCGGACAGGTGATGGTGATCTCGTCGATATAAGGCCGGTGCAGCTCCACCGTCTGCGCCGCCGGATTGCCGGACAGCTTATGAAGTTCCTCTCTGGATCCGACGGACTCCATGTGGCCGCAGCCCTCGCACTCCCATACATTCAACGGTGTGCCCCAGTAACGGTTTCTGGAGATGCCCCAGTCCTGGATGTTCTCCAGCCAGTTGCCGAAACGGCCCTCGCCGATGGATTCCGGAATCCAGTTGACCGTCTTATTGTTGCGCACCAGATCGTCCCGCACCGCCGTCATCTTGATAAACCAGGACTCTCTCGCATAATAGATCAGCGGCGTATCACAGCGCCAGCAGAAAGGATAATCATGCTCGAACTTCGGCGCGTCGAACAGTTTTCCTTCCTTATCCAGATCCTTTAAGATCTCCGGATCCGCCTTTTTCACAAACATGCCTGCGTAGGCGGTCTCTTCCGTCATCTCACCCTTGCCGTTTACAAACTGCACAAAAGGCAGATCATATCTGCGGCCCACCTGTGCGTCGTCCTCACCGAAAGCCGGCGCGATATGCACGATGCCCGTACCGTCGGTCATGGTAACGTAATCGTCACAGGTCACATAATGCCCCTTCTTGCGCTGCTTCGCCGCAGCCTCTCCCGCGCAGGCAAAAAGCGGTTCGTACTCCTTATATTCCAGATCCGTTCCCACGTAAGTTTCCAGTACCTCGTAGGCCGGCTTCTCTTCCTCTCCCAGCTTGCCAAGCACTGTATCCAGAAGCGCCTGCGCCATATAGTAGGTATAACCGTCGGCCGCTTTTACCTTCACGTAAGTCTCCGACGGGTTCACACACAACGCTACGTTAGAGGGCAGCGTCCAGGGCGTGGTCGTCCATGCCAGGAAGTAAGCGTCCTCCCCCACCACCTTAAAGCGAACGACTGCGGAGCGCTCCTTGACCGCCTTATACCCCTGCGCCACCTCATGGGACGACAGCGGCGTACCGCAGCGCGGGCAGTAGGGCACGATCTTGAATCCCTTGTACAGAAGGCTCTTATCCCAGATCTGCTTAAGAGCCCACCACTCGGACTCGATGAAATCGTCATGATAGGTCACGTAAGGATCATCCATATCCGCCCAGAAACCAACCGTGCCGGAGAAATCCTCCCACATCCCCTTGTATTTCCAGACAGACTCTTTACATTTGCTGATAAAAGGATCCAGACCGTACTCCTCGATCTGCTCCTTGCCGTCCAGACCCAGTAGCTTCTCCACCTCCAGCTCCACCGGCAGGCCGTGGGTATCCCATCCCGCTTTACGGGGCACCATATACCCCTTCATGGTGCGGTATCTGGGGATCATGTCCTTGATCACGCGGGTCAGCACGTGGCCGATATGAGGCTTGCCGTTGGCCGTCGGCGGGCCGTCATAGAACGTATAAGTCTCCCCCTCCTTCCGGGAATCCATGCTCTTCTGGAAGATATCGTTGTCCTTCCAGAACTGACAGACTTCTTTCTCCCTGTCTACAAAATTCAGGCTTGTGTCTACTTTTTGATACATGTTCTGCTCCTCCTTCGCAAACTCGTACTGCTGCACTGTTTACTGCGCAAAAAAGCCCCGTCCCGTAAAAGGACGAGGCCAATGTTCTCGCTAACCACCTGTTACGACGTACCACCATCCCCAATGAATGGCTATACGGTTCCCGGTAACGGCGGGATGCCGTCATTCCCTACTGTTCTCTGTCACTGTTCTACTCCCTCCGGCCTCCCGCTTCCTCTGGATCTTATTCCTAATATTTATAAATATTAAATATAATATATAGAAAGCATTCGAAGCATCCATCTGGCAGTTCTGTTGACAGAAAAGTTCAGTCTGAGACTCAGAAGCGATCTTCCCCGTTCCCCTACTCGCACCGGCCTTCCACCGCCGCCGGCTCGCTGTACCTTTGAGAGAACAGCTACTGTCTTCTTCAACGTCTGTATTATTGTAACAGTCCGTCCTGCGGCCTTCTGTTACATTTCACTGCTATTTATAATATATAGTATATTTTCCCCGCTGTTGTCAAGGTGTTCCGTGGCAGTTTCCGGAAATTTCGTAACAATTCAGCCTTCGGCTTCTCTGTTACGAAATTTCATCCTATTATTACAGTTCATGACCTAACCGGCCGCCAACTGTCCTTTGATGTATATGTTGTTTTTTCTAAACACTTGTGATACCCTATGGTAAAACGAAAAGAATAGTTCGAACGCAGCAGAACTGGTCATCCCCCAGAACATTGATACAGGATTCCAGGCCCATTCCATTCTGAGTGCTCTCTCCGCGCAACTTGCCGATGCAAAATCCGATACTGTATATTTAGATTTTTCACATGTTGATTTCATTGCCTCAAATCAATTTGCTGTCCTCGGTTGTATATTGGATGCTTACAAAACAGAACATCCGGATGCAACCATATATTTTTCCAGTTTAAAACCGAAGATCAAAAAGATGATACAAAAGAATGGTTTCAATACACTTCTCGGATATGAAAAACTGCCGGATACCTATAACACCGTAATACCCTATTCCATTTTCGGAATCGATCAAATAAACATATTTGAAAAGTATATCGTTCTTCGTATCTTTGGCCGAAATGATATTCCTAAAATGACCGAAAAAGTAAGAGGGAATATCATAGATAATATATTAGAGATATTTAATAATGTAAAAGAGCATACACACAGCGACAAAGTATATACCTGCGGACAATATTTTCCTAAAAGTTCACTCTTATACTTTACCATTGTTGATTCCGGCGAGACAATACCTTATAATGTGAATAACTATTTTACTAATTTGCCTGATCATGACCGAGCCCCTGTCAGACCACTTGAATGGGCTATTGCTCCTGGTAACACTACCCGAACCATTTTCATATCGTATGACCTCAGAGAAATTTTCTGAAATTATATTTTAAGGAGGTGTTTTAATATTGAGAAGAAATGTTTACATTAATATCGCCGAAAAAACAGGAAGCCCATCAGCACTCACGCAGGAACAGGGAAATCTTATTTATAATGAAATTCTTCCCGTTATCCAACAAGGTGATCAGGTTACTCTGGATTTTGATCAAATCGAACGTATGATATCACCATTTCTAAATAATGCGATCGGACAGCTTTATGGGACATACAACAGTGAACAAATTTCTGATTGTCTTATCATAAAAGGATTTCCGGATGAAAAAAAAGCAACTTTGAACACTGTTATTTCCAATGCCAAAAAATTTTATTCCAACCGAGAAGCTTTCAATTCAGCCGCCAGGGAAGCGTTTAATTCATGACTACAAAAAGCATTCATTGTTTCATACCGACCAAACAGCAAAAGTTTATTATGGATACAAATGTATTGATCAAACTTCTATATCCTGCCATGTCCGAAGTATGTTCCAAGCCTTATGAAAAACTATTTCAATCCATTCTTGAAAGCAAAGCGAAATTCATCATAAGTTCAGTGCAGATCTCGGAATTTATAAACCGATGTATTCGTTTTCAGTTTAACCTTTGGAAAGAAGACCAGGATAACAATATCAGCTTTAAGTCTGATTATCGTGAAACAAAAGATTATCGAGATTCAATGCAGACAATTCTTGATATCATCAAAGCAGATATTTTGCCTTATTCTACATGTATAGATGACCATTTTGACGCAATGGATACAGAAAAGTTATACACATATGGATTCTCCTATGATTTTAACGATGCGCTTCTTGCTGAGATCGCAAGGTTAAATAATGCAATACTCATAACCGATGACAAAGCTTTTGGAAACTATGTTTCACATATCGAAATCGTAACCGTGAATAAGGGATTGTTAATGTTTCACTAAAGCTGATTTCCATCAGAAAAAATCCGGAAAGGAACCCCCATGAATAACATAAATATAAAGTTACTCTCCGATACACTGACCGTGCGCAAACTGCACGTCACTGACGTAGATCTTATCTATAACCTGTGCGCAGACAACCAGCTCTTCTACCAATACCACCCGCCCTTTGTCACAAGGGAAAGCATCCTGCAGGATATGGAAGCGCTTCCGCCCGGCAAGAACGCTTCCGACAAATTTTATGTGGGCTTTTTTGATGGGGAAGTACTGGTCGCCGTTCTGGATCTGATCCTCGATTATCCGGCAAAAGGTACGGACTTTATCGGCTTTTTCATGATGAATGCCGGTTGGCAGGGGAGGGGCGCCGGTTCAAAGATCATTCAGGAGTGCATCGCGTACTTAAAAACAACCGGCTGCCGTAAGATCCGTCTCGGCGTTGATAAAGGGAATCCCCAGAGCAGTGCCTTCTGGCAAAAGAACGGATTTCATATCGTCGAAGAAGGAAAATATATCCTGATGGCGCAGGAAATCCTCCCGCCAGACTAAGCACTTTTTGGGGAATACCTCACTCCAGACAGCTGATCATCGAGAGCACCGCCTTGGGAACCGAGCTGATATCTGTATTTTCCCCGGACACTACCGCCCGAACAGCGAACTGATACTGATGCTCGCCGTTATCGTATTCCCAGGTGGCCAATACCTGCTTTCCGTCGCCGGAACACTGCACCTTTACATACACGTGCTGCCCGGAACCGGTGCTGCCCATCCAGGTTTCCTCCCGCGCCGCGTCATAGGCAATATCCGGCTCAGACAGATTCAATGCGCCGTCCCTGACTGCTGTCATCCTGCAGTCTGCCTCTGCAATATCATCCCAATATTCCACTTCCACCGTATTCCCGTCCGGCTGTCTGTACTCTATGTCCTGAATCCAGCCTTCATTCCCCGGCAGCTGCAGCGGGATCCCGAATGCTGCGGACAACGTCCCGGTATGAATGGCCGGATCCTCAGCCCCCTCCCCGGCCTGCACGGTATCGACAGCTATACCCGCATTATCGGACATATCTTCTGTACCGCCAGAATCCTGCCCGGCATTCATATGTTCCTTCACACTATCAGACTTATCCTCTGTACCGCCGGAATCCTGCCCGGTATCCATATAATCCTTCGCATTATCAGGCATATCCTCTGCACCGACAGCATCATGCTCTGCATCCACAGTCTCCACCGCCACGTCTGCTCTGCCGCCATACCCGGCCTGATCATACAGATCGTGAGGTACGGAGCTGACCGCCAGCTGTTCCTCCGCAGACAGGCCGTTATACCACTCCAGCCACGCTATCGTCTCCGCAGACAGATCGCTCCGGCTGTACCACTGATCCAGATAACGTATCTTACTGTCATCTGCCTTTTCCTTCGGATCTGTTAAAAAGCACACTGCCACAGCCGCACAGGCAAGAACCGCCACAGCCGCAAGCCAGCCGGCCGGCTTCCTGTAATGCAGAATGCCCTTGACCCGCTCCCTGACACCAATCTCACCAAAAGCAAGGGGATAAGAAAATATCATCTTTCTCTGCAGGCTGCAGGCAAGCAGCGCATGTGAATAGGCTTTCCTGCCGTCCAGATCCATGCCGCCCACCACCTTTTCATCGCAGGCAAGCTCCAGATCCCTGCAAAAAAGCATATAAGCTATCCATACAAGCGGATGGAACCAGTAGACCGACAAAAGCAGCCAGCCAAAGGGTTTCAGGCAATGATCCAGCCGCTCTACATGGGCCTGTTCATGAGCCAGGATGCAAAGCATCTGTTCTCTCGTAATACCGGAAGGCAGATAAATCTTCGGCCTGACAATCCCCAGAATAAACGGAGATCTTACCGCATCACACAGCCATACATTATCCGGCAGCGCAGCCCCTGTCTCCAGCGGCCTGGCCCTGTGCGGCTCTGCACATGTCCCCGCTTCCCCGGTCTCATACGACTCTCCGCACGCCTCCACTTCCCCGGTCTCATACGACTCTCCACACATCCCCAACGGCACAGCCTCCCGTACCACGCTGCGCATCCGCAGGCTGCCAAGCAACGCATATCCGGCCATCACGGCGACGCCCACAAGCCAGACAATGCCAGCGATTGCCGTCCAGATGTAGAGCGGATTCACACTTGTCCCCGGCGCCGGCGCAAACCGCTCACCGATCATCGGATTCAGCGCTTCATTCAAAGCCGGAATACCGCTGTCAATAGCCGGCGCCGGCGCAAATCTGACAGCTTCCGCGCTGATCGTCTCCCCGCTTGGTATCAGGCTGAACGAGCTTGCCGGAAAAAACGGACACAAAAGCCTGACCGCCACAACCGCCCACAGCACACAGCTCAGGCGCCTTGGCGCTTTTTTCAGCAAAAAACGCACGACAATGACCGCCAGGATCAACCACCCTGCCGCAAGACTCCTGTTGAACACATTCAGGAAAATCATTTCCATTTCCATACCCTCACCCCCTGTCAACTTCCCGTCCGCTACGCCTCATCAATGATCCGTCTGATCTCCGCTGCCTCTTCGGGCGTCAGCGCTTTTTCCTTCGTAAAAGCGGCCACAAAAGCAGGCAGCGAACCGGCAAAAGAATCCTCCACGAATTTCCTGCTCTGCAGAGAATAAAACTGCTCCCGGGTGATCCGGCAGGTGACCGTCCCCTTATTGTTTTCAAACAGCCCCTTGTCACACAGGCGTTTCAGCACCGTGTGGGTAGTCGTCCTTTTCCACTGAAACACTTCCGCCGCCAGCTTTACCAGTTCGGAAGATCTGACCGGCTCCCGCTCCCAGATCATATCCGCAAAACGCGCCTCGATCACGCCCAGTTGTACTTGTGCCATACTGATACCCTCCCCGCTTCCAATACTACTCTATGTAGTCTTCCTTCGTATAAATAAAGACTACTCCTTATAGACACTTTTGTCAATAAGAAGTAGTCTGCTGTTTTTGCCCCGTTCTTTGGATCAGTCTTTTCTTCTCACCCTCTGCCCTCCATCAGCAGCGGCATAAAGATACCGCCCTGCACGCTCCTGCCCTTAAAGTGACAGTATTCTCCCGTGACCGTCTCGTACCAGTCGCCGAAAGGATAGCGGGTCGTGGTCTTTTCCAGATAATGCGCCACCGGGGCGATCAGCTTTCCCGCCTGCTCCCGGTCTCCGGCCATGGCCGCGCACCAGAGGATCCAGTCGCTCTTCGTATAATCCCGCCTGCTGTCCAACGGCGTACCGTACTCGTTCACCTTTTCCACGTAATAAGCAAGCTCCTTTTCGTACACCTCTCCGGAGAAAAGACCGCTGTCGAAGAACTTATCCCACACCAGATTATACTTAAGACTCCACGTCTCCGGACTGCCGAAGACAAGCGCATAATGATCCTCCGCCTTTGCCCGTTTCTCCCAGTCTGCCGCCATAGCTGCGGCAAGCCCGTGATACTCCTGCGCTTCTTTTTCCTCTCCCCAGAGAGCCGCCAGTCTGGCGTAAGCCTCGATTCCCATCACCGCCTTCACGGACAGATTGACATTATGAGACAGATGCCCGGCAAAGTCATCCGTGCAAAGCTGTTCTCCCGGATCTGCGCCGAACTCCAACAGATATTTCGTCCATGCCTTCAACGTCTCCCGATAGGGCACGGCGAAATCGCCGCTGCCGTCAAGCAGGCAGACCACCGCCGTCATGATCAGCATATTGCCGCACTCCTCCACCGGCATCTGATCCCTGAGATCATAAACCTCACTCCCCTGCGGATACATATAGAACGGCGGAAAAACGTCCCCGCTCTCCCCGGAAAAATCTCCCTTCCTGTTATCTTTGTTCAACCCGTAAACCTGACCCCAGGCATAAGGATATCGTCCTACGTCATGGGGCGCAAAATCATATTCCCACACATCACAGGCCGCAAACCGGAACACGGGGCGCAGCATCCCTTTCACATACTCCGTCTGATACAGCAGGAAAAGAGGCACCGATGGGTAACTCACATCCACCGTACCGATGCAGCCGTTGGAGTCATTCTCTTTGGATAAAAAGATCACCTCTCCGTTTTCATCCGTGACCAGCTTGTGCGCGGCGATCGAATGCCTGTAACTTAAACAGCACAGAAACGCATAGTCTTCCCCGCCAAAAGCCATGGCCTTTTGAAAAAGATCCCCGTCAAGCGTCTCCGCCCTGGCAAGCACCTCTTTTCTGTCAAAAAAAGCAGCCCCGACAGCATCAAGAATATCCGTATAGCGCTCCGTCCAGTAAGCCTTTCGCCATTCCCCGAAATAGTTGATGGAAAGCAGGTCATCGTAAGCGGCGATCATGCCTTTCGTCTCCTGCTCCCCGGCAAAATCCATGCGGCAGCCGATCACGCGGTTTCCCCCATCATAGGTGAGCACCGCCTTCTCATCGTCAGAAGCCAGATAAGCATACCCCCAGTCAATCGTAATATTATCGCCGCTGTTTCCCAGAGGCCGCTGCGCCGCCCGTCCCATAAAAGCGTAGCCAAAAGCCGCCCTGTCCTGTCCCTGTGCCTTGCGGTTGCTGCCCCCGACCAGCCTGTCATCTCCCCGCTGCACGAGATCGGAATAAATAAGAAAATCTGTATGTACATTGCACGGCGTCTTTTTATGCACTGTCAGGTCAATATAAGTGCATGGTCTCGACACAAGTGTGAAATCGTCCAGCAGCAGCGGCGAACAGAAACGCACCGTAAGTCCGATCTTTTCATTTTCAAAATAATATTCTGTGGCCGTAGCCGTCACATCCACAGATTTCTGCTCAATAACCTGATGAAACTCCCTGTCACCCATAAAACAGTAAACAGCCTCATCCACCGTCACATAACCTCTGATCTTCTGCCTGCATCCGCTCCAATGCGCCGTGTCCGCCTCGTACAGGGCATCCGCCGGTGACCAGACCGAAAAATAAGGGTCGCTCACGATCAGCGGAATGCTGGCCGCTCTTTTGATCTTCATGTTTAACCATCCTCCATTCTGCCGCAACATCGGCCTTCCATCTCTCTACTGCCTGTCCTCTTCCTACTGCCTTTCTTCTTCCTCATGCCTTTTGACCTCCGCCAAAGCCCACATGGCTGCGCCTGCTGCCGCCTCCTCCTCAATATCCCGGAATCTGACCGGAAGTCCAAAAAGCCGCTCTACTTCCTGCCGCAGCAGCCTGTTTTTGCGTATACCGTTTCCACTGGCGATAATCTCCCTTTTCCCCTGCTTCAGCACCTCGGGCAGCTGCTCATACATCCGGTAAAGCTCCAGCGCCATCCCCGCCACGTAGGCCCTGACCATGTGTCCAAGCGTGAAATTCCCGGCTGTCAACCCAGTCATGCTGCCGCCCGGTGCAGGGTTTTTGGGCGCCTGCCGCCCAGTGTTTCTTCCCAGCGCAAGATTCTCGGGCGCCGGCCGCCCGGCGTTTCTTCCCAACGTAAGATTCTCGGCCGCCGGCCGCTTCGCACTTTCGTCAGACGCCGGCCTTTGCCGGCTGCCGTAGAGAAGCGGCGTAATCCGCAGATCCGTTGCAGGCACCTGTGCTCCCGCTTCCTCCAGCTTTTCATAGACATCCGTCTCGATCCCCGTCACCGCGAACACCGTGCCTTTCACAAATTCCGCCAGCCGCTCATAAACTTTGCCGCCGTTGACCGAAGCCTGTACATACAGAAATCCTTTTTTCGTAAAAGGACGGATCTCAGCCTCCGTTCCTTCGATCAGCTCTCTATGGAACAAAGAAACCTGGGATCCGGTTCCCACGTTAACGCTCAGCGCATCCTGCTTCTCCCCTATGGCGGCATAGAAGCTCGCCTGATTGTCCCCCTGGGCGCAGGTCACCGGAATCCCCTCATACGTTCCCAGAACAAACCCGGCAGCTCTCACCTGCGGATAATAAGACGTTGCCACACCTGCTCTCTCCATGGCTTCCATAGCAAAACGCCGCTCCTGCAGGCCAAAACCACCCAGACTGGCCGCAATGGAAGAACTCATCACCGGTTCCTTTGCATCACACAGCCGCATGGCTATATAGTCCCCGATATTGGCAAGACACACCGCCTGCGCCGGAATCTGCCCCGTCTGCTGCAGAGTAAAATGCGTCACGCTCCCGTAACCGGTATACATCTCACAGCCTGTCACACGGGAAAGATAAGAAGCGTAAGTCTCCTCTCCGAAGGTCTCATTCCCAGATTCCTCCTTCCATGTATAATAGGGAGAAACGGCCCGTCCCGCCCTGTCCACATACAAAATTCCGTGCATCTGGCTGGAAATGCCGATCGCCGAAGGTCTGTCGGTACTGTCATCGCTTTGCAGGAAATTGTCCAGCATCTCTTTTACCACCGCATAAATTCTGTCAGGATCCTGCCGAAACGTGCCCTCGAGGAAGTGGTTCTTCTCCTGACGCACCGCCGACAGTCTCCCCGTCTCCTCCTCATAAACACCCAGACAGATGCTGGTCGTTCCGATATCAATTCCGATCGCTCTCATAGTCTGTTCCCTTCCTCTTTGTCCGCCTGCCTGATCATCTTTTATCCTCTTATCACCGCGGCCAGCGCTGCATTCTCTCCTGTAGCATGGAATTCATAGCTTTCTTTCACCATACCAGTTTCTTTCATGTACCGTCAAGAAACTATTATCTAAAAAATATCTTACTAAAAAAGCCGGTTACGCTTCATGCCTCAGAAATACGCACAGGCTTTGCATTCTATAGTTAGCGACATTAGAAATTTCGTTTACTATATATGCAAATGTTAATCGTGGCAATACACCAAAACCTGTTTTCAACACCCATTTCAGGCTGTATAATATATAGTAAACGATATAACAAATAAAGAAGGGAACATTGAACATGGTAGAAGTCAATTTTTATGAACAGGTGGAGGATTCCCTCTTAAAATTCGCAGTCATCCTGGCAAAAACCGGCGGCAAATGGGTTTTCTGCAAGCATCGGGAACGGGATACCTACGAATTCCCGGGCGGACACAGAGAACCCGGCGAGACCATACTGGAAACGGCCGCAAGAGAACTGCTGGAGGAAACAGGCGCCATTGATTTTACGCTGAAACCTGTCTGCGTATATTCTGTGAAAGGGAAAACGCAGGTGAACAAAAGCGAAGATGACGAGAGCTTTGGTATGCTGTTTGCTGCGGATATCACTTCTTTTGAAAAAGAGCTGCACAGTGAGATCGAGAAAATTCTGATCACCGATACTCCGGTGGAAAATTGGACTTATCCGTTGATCCAGCCGCGGCTGTTTGAAGAAGCGGAGAAAAGAGGTGTCTGAATGCAGAAGACCACTTACGAGATCATGCATAAAAACCGAAAAACAGCAAGTCTTTCCACAGACGGCCACTGCAAAATCTACTTTAAATCCTTTATGCCCTATAATCTATATCTGGAAGAAGCGAACGACCTTGACTGCCTGGTGAATAACCTGACCAACTTTTATTACTGGTGTGCATCCAGAGTCCTGACACTGGACAGAACTTATGCGAAAGAGATCCTCAACAGCATCGGGATGCCGCAGGCCATGACCGACAAAGATCGGGCGAAAATCGCACTCTCTTATCGCTGTGCATCTGTCACAGATGTTTTCTGGGTCAGAGAACAGGGGGAAGAAGTCACGTTCGAAGAATGTAATCTCTATGACAATCACCTCGATAAAATATTTATTGATATCACATTGCGAGGCAGACAGTACACAGTAGAGAACAGATATCTCGCGCGGGACCTTTCCACGGGCGGCTGCTTTCCAAAAGCATGGCAACGTACAGCACATGGCTTCAGACTGTTAAAAGACGGTAATGTGGATGTTGTAGAAAGGGAGCTTCTGGCAAGCAGAATCTGTCGTTGTTTTGATGTCGCCCAGATTTTGTATGAAGAAGATCATTTTGACGGAGTTAAGGTTACTGTCAGTGACAATATCACTTCAAAAGCCTTTTCCCTTGCTCCTATGGAATCCTTTATTATTTTTCTGCAGAATCATGATAAAGATATTCTGGATCATATTTTAAAACTGGATGCCCATAACTATTACATGATGAATATCATCGACTATCTGGTCGGGAACACGGACAGGCACTGGGGAAACTGGGGTGTCCTGGTTGACAACGCCACAAACAGAGCCGTGCGCCTGCACGATCTGATGGACTTCAATCAGGCATTTCATGCCTATGATACCCTGGAAGGTGCAAACTGTCAGACAGTCTTTCATGCGGGCGTAACCCAGCGTGATGCCGCCGTACAGGCTGCCAAAAAAGTCGGATTAAACCAACTCTGTCCTGTAGAAAAGGAACTCTTCTCAAACCTTCCGCAGTATTATGAGATGTTTGAACAAAGACTGGCATTATTAAAGCAAAGTACTTTGTGAAGAAGGCGCCTTTTGACACACCGGACAGTACACGCTGCTCCTGCCGCCGATCACCATGCGGCACAGCGTCTCCCTGCATTTCGGACAGGGACTGCCTCCATGCCCGTATACCTGCAGAAACGGCGTATTGCGGTAATCCCTTCCCTTTGTCTCCAGATATTCTTCCGCTGTTATGGCGTTTTTCTCGATAAAATAGGAGATCCGCTCCGGGATCACCTCTGCAAGGCGTTCCCATTCCGTCTGCATTAAGCTGTTGGCGGGACGCGCCGGATAGATTCCCGCCGTAAATAAAATCTCATCAGAGTAAATATTGCCGATTCCTGCAATGATCGTCTGTTCCAACAGGCATTCTTTGATTGCCTTCCGGCGTTTACTCAAATGGCTGCTCAGATATTCCGCATTACAGGCCGGAGTCAGCGGATCCAGACCCAATTTATCTATTCCGGTGCAGGTATCGTTCTCCTCCTCTCGAAGAAGCCAGAAACGTCCGAAGCGGCGCATATCGGAAAACCGTAATTCCGTCCCGTTGTCCATCGAAAAAACAACATGTGTATACTTTTCTTCCGGACACTGTGCCGGGGCAAGCAGAAGACCGCCTGTCAGCCGCAGATGCAGAACAATCCGTTCCTTATTTTCTAAATGGATGATAAGGAATTTCCCCTGCCGCGCCATATGGGAAACCGTCTGTCCCGTCAGCCGCCTGCAGAATTCATCCGCTTCCGGATATGCCGCAACTTCCGGGCGCCTTACCGCCACCTTTGTGATCATACATCCCTGGATCTGCGGCTCTATCACTCTCTTGATCGTTTCCACTTCCGGTAATTCAGGCATATTCTCTTCTGTCCTTTCTGTATTCGGCTGTCTGTTTTCAGCGGCTGTTTCGCAGATTTACGCTCAAACAATCGCTTCCACAAGCACCTTTTCTCCAAATATAATGTTCGCCTTATAGATATAGTAAACGACATAAAAAATTTCTGTTTCCGGCTCTTGCAGGAGCCATATACGGTAGCCCCTGCAAGGCCGAAAACGAAATTTCTAATGTCGTTAACTATAGTTGGGAGCGTGGCTTGACAGACTGGAATTCGCCAATGTTTTAGTTTTTCTTCATATCCAGCCTTTTTGCACTTTCCTCAGCCATGCCTGCTTCAATATCAAAGCCTTTTTTACGAAGCTTCTCAGCAATTTCCTGATACAGCTTATATGCATCCTTGTCCTTCCCTATTTTTTCATATAGCATCGCCTTACAATATAACTCATCATAAAAAGGTGTTCCTATTGCACCGGCTCTGTCAAAATATTGGATTGCCTCATCATATTTTTCAAGTTTCCCACAAACTTCTCCGCCATGGATATATAACTCCCAGGCATCCGGAAATTTTTCTACGGCCTTTAAAAAACATTTGTAAGCTTCCTCTATTTTATCCGCATAAATATACGCCACAATCAATAAATCCATTTCCTTGGGGTTCTCCGGATCTGATTCTGCTCTTGCTTTTTGCTGGCGGACAGCTTCCTCCCCTTTCCCCACCGCAAAAAGGAAAGAAATACGGCAGGCACAGGCTCTATAGAATGAATTTTCATCAAAGTCGGAACCTTCTTTCAAAATAGTATCATACCACTCCATCGCCGTATCTTTACAATATTCGAACATCCACTGATGAATGATGGCATAATTCCATTTATCTTCCATGGAAAGTACACCGTCATGCATAAGCTTTTTATACTCCAAAAGACAATGCATAAAATCTTCCGGTTTCCGTGTCTTTTCATAAACAGCGGTCAGACGTTGTGCATAGTTACTGTATGCAACGGAATTCTTTTTGTAAAAATCATCTACAATTACTCCATAGAGCCTTGCCAAAACAGGAAGAGTCAACGCATCATTCCTGCAAGAGCCGGAAACAGAAATTTGTTATGTCGTTTACTATAAGTATTCGATGCAGCATGAGTACCACCAGTTTCTAATGTCGTTAACTATGTATCAACTATATCAATATTAAGCGGGATGCTTCCTCACATCATTCTGCAGAAGCCTGTAGAGCGCTGCCGCTGTCGGCACACCCAGCAGCATACCGCCGATACCCATCACACCGCCGCCGACCGTCACTGCCGCCAGCACCCAGATGCCCGGCAGGCCGATGGAGGAACCGACTACCTTCGGATAGATCAGGTTGCCTTCCAGCTGCTGCAGGACTACCAGAAATACGATAAAGATAATCGCCTTGACAGGGGAGACCGTAACGATCATAACTGCTCCCACCACGGCTCCGATATAAGCGCCCGCCACCGGGATCAGCGCCGTAAATCCGATCAGACAGCCGATCATCGCCGCATAGGGCAGACGCAGCAAAAACATTCCGGCCATACAGAGCACACCCAAAACCACTGCCTCCGTACACTGCCCCACGATAAAGCTGTGAAAACAGCCGTCAAAGACATGCAGCACATAAAATATCTTATCTACCAGTTTCGCAGGCAGATATTTCCGAAACAGCAGGGTCATCTGTCCGCCGATCTTCTCTTTCCCCGCCAGCAGGTACAGTGCAAAAATAAAACCGACCACCACCGTGACCGTCGTAGAGAAGACGGATGATACGATCCCGGCCGCCACGCCCATCGCGCCGCCGAGGCCGCTCCACACGAACGAAGACAGCTTCGTCACCCACTCCTGCCAGTCTCCCATGCTGTCCATCGCCAGCAGGCTGTTCTCACCTTCCAGATACGAACTGATCTGTAGATTATCCTCCAGCCACTGCATGGTATCCTGCAGAACGCCCGGCAGTTCCCGGAACAGAAGCTGCATACAGCTGAGCAGCTCCGGCACGATCATCCGAACCACCAGAAAGACGATACACACCAGGCTGACCAGCGCAAGTACCAGACTGACCGGCCTGCACAGCTTCTGCGGAAAAACAATTCTCACGCCTTTTTTCTTCTGCTGACGCTTCTGGTCCTTCTGCACTCCCTGCGTATCCCGGCACAGCTTCTGCAAATATTTCTCAATAAAAGTCATCGGAATATTGACCGTATAAGCAATGACACACCCCAAAAACAAAGGCACGGCAGCTCCCAGCGCAATCCCCGCAACGCTGACAAAATCCGTCCAGTAATGGATCATCAGAAAAAGGATGATCACCGTAACACCGGCCCGCAAGCAGCTTTTCCATTTTAATTCCATAGTATGCCCATGCCTCCTTCTTAGCATTTCTCTCCATGCAGCATCGCCTGCGGACAATCGCCCATCCGGTCAGCTGTTAATTGACAGACGCTGAAAAGTGTTCGATCTCCTGCTCCAGCGTACCGCTCACACCGCGGCATACGTTAACCGCATTCTGCACCTCATTCATCTTTTCCACAAGACTGGACGCATTCCCGGCGGAGATATCCACGGCAGTGGAGCCCTCGCCCACAGCATTGGTGATACAGTCGACAGAATCGATGATCTCCGCCATGCTGTCATTAAGCCCCTTCGAGCTGGTTGAGAAATTATGCAGAATAGTGTAAAACTCTTCCATGTTCGTCACATATTCGTCCATTGCAGCTACAAACTGATCATAGTCCTTGAGGACATATTTGTTGATATATTCCAGCACCTCGGAAGTATTATCCGCCATCTCATGCACGGTGTCGATCACTTCCTGGTTGATATGCTGAATGTTCTTGGCCGTCTCCTGACTGTTGTTGGCCAGAGAGTTGATCTCACCCGCCACGACAGCAAATCCCCGGCCCGCTTCCCCGGCTCTTGCCGCTTCAATCGAAGCATTCAGGGATAAAAGCGTGGTCTCGTTGGCAATATTCATAATGGTTTCCGACAGCGTATTGATCTTGGAAACCTTTTCGCTGTTCTTGATGGAACGATTCAAAAGCTCGGAGATCTCGCCCACTTTCTGTACCGTGAAGCTCTTCACCTCAACAATATGCTTCTTCATCTCCCGCGCCTCTTCGGACACCTCGACAGCCTTACGCGATCCCTGGTCTGCTTCCTGCCAGAGAACGTCCACCTGCTCCTTAACGCCGCCGATCGTATTCTGAATGTCCTCAGAAGTATTGGCAACCGCCTCCATATTGGCCGACAACTCCTCCATGGCAGCGGAAGATTCCGTAATATTGGTGTTGGCGGTATCTACCATGCTCACGATCTGGTCATTGGAATCAGCCAGTGCTTTGGCACTCACCGACACCTTGTCTATGATATTCTGCAGTGTCGCCAGAAAATCATTCATACCGCCGACCAGAATCGAAAGCTCACTCCTTGTTCTGGTCGTGATCCGCGCGTGCAGATTGCCGTTGTTCCTGTTGATATCATCAATCATATGCTGCAGCTCCAGCGAAGATTTCCTGATCGGGCTGATCACATTGCGCTGGAACAGTACCTGATTGATACCGATGACTACGATCATCAGGATCGCGCCCAGTATACTGGTTCGGATAGTGCGGTCATACATATCCCGCTGCTCCTGCCGCAGCGAAGCCACAGACTGTTCAAAATAGGCATTCGCCAGTTCCAGATTGCTGTCAAATTTTTCATCCTCCGCCTCCAGGGCATCGATCTCGGCAATGACAGCTTCCGAGCTTTTACCGGATGAGGACAGCAGCGCGTTCTTTGCATTTTCCGTATACGCCCTCAGTCCGCTTTCCATCTCCGCAATATTGACCTCGCTGCTGTCTTCCAGATAATCGTCCACCTGATTGATGTCCGTAAGCAGCTGGTTATAACGTTTATCAATATTTTCCAGCAGATGTTCATGCTCTTCCGCGTCATTTGTCGCCAGATAAGCATATATGTACCGCTGAATCTTCTCATAATCCTTCTTCATGTCACCTCTGAGCACCATCGCAGAAAGGTATACATCACTGATCTTGTTACACTTTTCAATAGTGCCCCGAAAATCGGTTATACTGTTACCGAAATAAATTCCAAACACCACAATCAGTGCCAGGTTCATTAAGCTTAATTGCGTTGTGATACGGCTCCAAAAGGAAACCCTGGGTGCCTTTTTGTCCATCGTTAGAATTCCTCCAATTTCATTCCCTTCTTTTACGCATTGGTGTAATGCCTAAATTATTATATACTAAAGAAGCCCCAAAATCAACTTTCTGTGTCACTTTCCATGCCCGAATCTTATCCCTGAGCTGCCTCCGGCTAAAGGCCGCAGGCTGCTTCTTTTACAAACTGATTTTTGCTGGAATTACGATGAATCCTGTGATAGAATAGTACCAATATGGAGTCTGCCGACAGACTCAAATATGCCGGCGTCAACAAGAACACCTCTCACAACATAACAGGACGGTGAACGATACCATGAAAAAGAACACAGAAAAAACAAACGTCATGCGGCTGCTGGACCAGAAAAAGATCCCTTACGAAACCTACTGCTATGCAGACACCGGCGTTATCAGCGGCACCGAAGTTGCGGACGTTCTCGGACAGGATCCGCAGCAGGTGTTCAAGACGCTTGTGACGGTCGGGAACTCGAACAACAACTACGTCTTTCTGATCCCCGTGCCCCAGGAGCTGGATCTGAAGAAAGCCGCCAAAGCAGTCGGCGAGAAAAGTATCAGCATGATCAAATCCAAAGAACTGCTGCCCCTGACAGGATATATCCACGGCGGCTGTTCCCCGGTGGGCATGAAAAAGCAGTTCAAAACCACCATCGACGCATCCGCCGCAGATTTTGACACGATCATCTTCAGCGCCGGCAGGATCGGTTATCAGGTGCAGCTGTCTCTGGATGCCCTCAGGCAGATCGTCAGATTTGAACTGGCGGATCTGACCGTCAGCCAGCCATAAGCCGGCATTTGGAATTGCCAGTCTGTACAGACCGGTATCATCCTAATAAGTAACCTGTCAGCACCCCGTTATTTTACACCGCGAAACAGCACAGAAATGGAGGCAGCCATGTCCAAAGAGATTCCTGCAGATATTCATGTAGAAAACACTGATTCAGGCGAAATCACGCTGGCCGAGGTCCGCTTTTTTGAGGCGAAGCGGAACGCCTTCCCCTTATACGAATCCCTGCGGACAGCCATCCTGCAAAACTGCGGCCCGACAGAGATCCAGGTGAAGAAAACCCAGATTTCCTTCGTCAACAGGCATCTGTTCGGCGCAGTGTCCTTTACCCCTGTCCGCAGGGCAAAAGAGCGTCCGGATCCATACATCACCGTCACTTTCGGTCTTTCTTACCGGATTGACTCCACCAGGATTGATGCGGCCGTGGAGGCATATCCGCACCGTTTTACGCATCATCTGATCATCGGCAGCGTCGATGAGATTGACGGGGAGCTGCTCGGATGGCTGCGGGAAGCGGCGGATTTTGCCTGCTCGAAACGTTAGCCATTCCAGGCGTCCATATCCCGTATCATCATGCCATCATGAATAGAAGTGGAGGTTTATCATGAATCGTTTGTTTTTATTCCGGATCGCGTGCCTGCTTTTATTTCTTGTATGCGCGGCCGCTCTTTTTATAGAAATCTTTGTCAACGACATTAACAGCCTGACTGCCATTTATCTGTGGGCCGGTCTGGCACTCTTAAGCCTGTCCGGCATCATCGCCGGCGCTTTTCTCCACCTGATCAGAAACGAAAGGAGCAAATAGAACTATGAACCGTCATATCATACGTCTGAAAGACCAGCCGGAACTTCTGACCGCTGCCGCGCAGTGGTTCCACGAGAAATGGGGCATCCCGCCTGAAGCCTATCTGGAAAGTATGCAGCAGTGTCTGGCCGGCAACCATCCTGTTCCACAATGGTATCTCGCTCTGGAACAGGACAGGATCATCGGCGGGCTGGGCGTGATCGAGAATGATTTCCACAACCGGAAAGACCTCACTCCCAACGTCTGTGCCGTCTACACCGAAGAAGACCGGCGCTTACAGGGTATCGCGGGCGCTCTGCTGGCCCGCGTCTGCAGCGACATGAAGGAGCAGGGCATCGACACGCTGTATCTTTTGACCGACCATACCTCCTTCTATGAACGTTACGGCTGGGAATTCTTCTGCATGGTACAGGGCGACGGGGACCCCGAACCGTCACGGATGTATATCCGCCGTACCTGAATTCTGTTTTTTTAAAAACTTCTCATATTTTCTTGACCTTATACTAACTATATCCCTTATATTGGGCTTACGAAAGGAGGTCATATCCATGAATATTAATGAGCTGGAACGCCTTACGGGAATCACGAAGCAGAACATCCGTTTCTATGAAAAGAAGGGACTGCTACACCCCGCAAGAAATTCCGAGAATAATTATCGTGAATATACAAAGGAAGACCTTACTCGTCTGAAAGCTGTCAAGCTGCTGCGGAAGCTGGACCTGCCTCTGGAGGATATCCGTAAGATTCTGCAGGACGAAGAGCCACTGTCGGAAGCCCTCTCACAGCATCTCAAAACGCTGCAGGAGAAGCAGCAGGAACTGAGCGCCTGCATTGATGTCTGTAATAATCTGCTGCAAAAGGCAAAGTCCCAGGCGGCACAGACAACACTCCGGCACAGCAAAGTGAAGGCGGGCACCCTGTCCGACATGGGACCAGACTCCATGCAAAGCAATACCGCGCAGACTGCTCAGACTGCTGCACAGGATGCTGCCTCACAGACAGCCCAGCAGCCGCACACGGTGCTCAGTCCACAGCTGGCCCTGCTGGACATAGACGAGACACTACGCAAAATGGATGAGATTGAGAAAAATGGAGGGAAGTTTATGTCGATCATTAAAGATTATCAGAAATTTTCTGCTGCTGAACGTTTAAAAGGTTTTTCTTTTAAACCGGATACCATGGTAATGAATGCAGAAGAATTTAAGGAAGCGCTCCTGCAATACGCCGAAGAAAACCAGCTGAATCTTACCATCATAAAAGAAGGCATGTATCCCCTTTTCAGAATTGACAACCTGGAATATAAGGCGGAACGCATCTTCGACCGTTTCGGTGCAACAATACACTGTTCCCTGACGAATCCGGAAGAACTGGAAACAGGGCTGGAACATATCCCACCCGCCCGCAAACGGCTGTACAGCTTCTTCCATGGCCCCTGGTTTTTCCTGCTGGTACTGTTCATCGTCATGGCAATCAGCCGCCAGAGCTTCTTCTGGGCTTTCTTTGTACTCGCCATGGTGGGACCGTATCTCTTCTGGCTGTTTATACGTTACTTCAGATAGTCCGTATGAATCTTTATTTCCGAAATCACCTCTGCCTGCCGGCAGGGGTGATTCTGTCTGTGTTTCTTCGTAATTATACTTAAAATATGTGTCCGGGCTAAACACATAATTTGCATCCTCGATATCCTTCGAGCCCCTGTTAAAAATAATGCTCAACATACTCTTCACCCTTTCTGCATCTGAATTCTCTCTTCTTAAGAATTATCTTATAGTCAGCAACTCTAAACCTGTGCCTTCACTCCTGCAAAAAGATCCCGCAGGCTCACCAGTACTACACGCTCATCTCTCCCGGCCTCCTCAAGCACCGCTTTCGTAAAGCCTGCTCTGGAAAAGAGATAATAGTAGGATCTGCCCCGTTCCCGGCAAAACAGATCCGCCCGCCTGCGAAGCTCCTTTAAAACGGTAAGATCCAGCGCCTCACTGCGCCACTTGCACTCGGCGAACAGATAATCCTTCCCGTCCTGTGCCACCAGATTGATCTCCACCTGCCTGTGCTCCGCCGGATCGTTTCCCCACCACCTGCCGATGGACGTGAAGAGAAGCGGCAGACCGCCATCGCTGTTCACCCGAAGCAGATAATCCCGGCAGACTCTTTCGAACACAAGCCCCATATAATGACTGTAATCCGGCTCTATCCGGCGCAGCCACACAGCCTCCTGCGCCCCCGTCTCCAGAAGCGTCCTGTTGCTGAACACATACCGATACCAGAAGCGGAACATGAAGTCCGATATGCCATATAAAGTCTTCCGGGAAGAATCCTTTTCTCCGAAAGGCGTCTCTTTATAGAGAATATCCAACTCACAGAGCGTATTGATATATTTCAGGCATTTGGCCTGCTCTTCCCCGGTCTTCATGGCGATCTCATTGCTCCTGGAGCAGCCCGACGCGATGGCCTCGATAACTGCGCTGTAAATGCCCGGCTCCTGCACCTCCTGACGAAGCAATAACAGCGGTTCCTCGTAGAGATAGGCCGTCACATTCAAGAACAACTCCCTGATATTTTCGGCAAAAGACCGCTCCCTTTGTACCAGCCTAAGATACAGCGCCGTTCCCCCGAAAGCGCCGTAAAGCATAAGTTTCTCCTCATCGGAAAACCCGTCGAAAAACTGTATCGCCGTCTTATAGTCAAAGGATCTCATATGAAGCTGCCCCGTCCGTCTGCCAAAGACCGGGCTTTTGGAACCGAGAACCTCCTTCTCCATAAATCCCATATAGCTGCCGCACAGCACGATAAACAGCCGGCCATACTGCAGCGTGTGGTCGATCAGATGCTGCAGCACGGAAAGCAGCGCCTTATTCTTCTGCGCCAGATAGGGGAATTCATCGAATACCAGAATCAGCCGCTTTCCTTTCTGCCGGCTGTCGATATAAGTCAGCGCCTTCTCCCAGCCGGCAAACGGCTCCAGCGCAGTCTCCCCATAATAAGCAAAGACCTGACGGGAAAATTTCTCCAGATTCAGCTTGTCATTACTCTGCTCCGCAGAATAGAAAATCGTCTCCTTATCTCTGCAGAATTCATTCAGCAGCGTCGTCTTCCCCACCCGCCTGCGGCCATACAGGATAAAAAGTTGAAACGCTTCCTGCTCATACCGTTTCTGCAATTCTTCCAGTTCCACTTTCCGTCCGATAAACATACACGCCACCTTTTCTAATGAAAACCGTCCATCCCCGTATGATATAGTAAACGAAATTTCTAATGTCGTTAACTATAAACTTATAATCAGTTAACATGAGATTTATTAACTCGCAAGTTATTAACTTTCAAGTTAATTATATTGCAATGCCGTCATTTTTGCAAGTCTTTCCTTTTATGGACTGACTTATTCATGGCAGGCGTTTTTTCCTTCCAAAGACCTGTCATCATATCATGAACATTATATCTGTCTTGTCACATGTCTTGTTAATTATTGCGCAAATCTCTTTCCTATTTTCCCCATTTGGTGTAAAATGCAAAACAGAGAATGTACCTCGGTGCAAAACGACGCTTTGGATATGGATGAATGGAGGAAAAAATGGACAGACAGAATCTGACACTGCTCACTGACTTATATGAGCTGACGATGATGCAGGGTTATTTCAAGAACAAAGACCGCAACGAAACCGTGATTTTCGATGCCTTCTACCGCAGTAATCCCTGTGACGGCGGTTTTGCCATTGCGGCAGGCTTAGAGCAGCTGATTCAATATATCAAAGAGCTGCGCTTCGACGATCAGGATATCGCTTACCTCGCAGGTCTCGGCATCTTTGACAAGGACTTCCTTGACTACCTGAAAGATTTCAAGTTCACCGGAGACATTTACGCGATCCCGGAAGGTACGGTGGTATTTCCGCGGGAACCGCTGATCAAAGTTATCGCTCCCATCATGCAGGCACAGCTGGTAGAGACCGCTATCCTGAATATCATCAACCATCAGAGTCTGATCGCCACCAAGGCCGCCAGGGTCTGCTATGCCGCCCACGGCGACGGCATCATGGAATTCGGCCTGCGCCGCGCACAGGGACCGGACGCCGGCACCTACGGCGCCAGGGCTGCCATCATCGGCGGCTGTATCGGCACCTCCAACGTTCTGTGCGGACAGCTTTTTGACGTCCCGGTGAAAGGCACTCACGCCCACAGCTGGATCATGAGTTTTCCCGATGAATACACGGCCTTCAAGACCTATGCCGACATGTACCCTTCGGCCTGCATTCTGCTTGTGGACACCTACGATACCTTAAAATCCGGCGTTCCCAACGCCATCCGCGTCTTTACCGAAATGCGCGCGGCAGGCATCCCCCTGACCTTCTACGGCATCCGTCTGGACAGCGGCGACCTCGCCTATCTGTCCAAGAAAGCCCGCAGGATGCTGGACGAAGCCGGTTTTCCGGATGCCGTCATTTCCGCCTCCAACGATCTGGACGAGTTTCTGATCCAAAGCCTGAAGGAGCAGGGCGCTGCCATCACCTCCTGGGGTGTGGGCACACACCTGATCACCTCCAAAGACTGCCCCTCCTTCGGCGGCGTATACAAACTGGCTGCCATCATGGGCGAAGACGGCAACTTCATTCCCAAGATCAAGCTGTCCGAGAATTCTGAGAAGGTGACCAATCCCGGCAACAAGACCATCTACCGTATTTATGAGAAAGAAACCGGCAAAATTAAAGCCGATCTGATCTGCCTCGTGGAAGAAACATTTGATGAGAAGGAACCGCTGCTTCTTTTCGATCCCCACGAACCCTGGAAGAAAACGAAACTGCCCGGCGGCAGCTATACCCTCCGTGAACTGATGGTGCCGGTCTTCCAGGGCGGTACGTGCTGCTACACGTCTCCGAAAGTCATGGAGATACGCTCCTACTGTCAGGAGGAACAAAACACCCTCTGGGATGAGACACGCAGACTGGTAAATCCTCATAAAGTATATGTGGATCTGTCCCGTAAACTATATGATATCAAGATCAAACTGTTGGACCAGATGAATCAGGGATGAGTCTGTTTAAAAATCGCGCTGCAAGAATTTGCTTGAAAAGTCCTTTTCGTTGCATTATGATAATCATGAAACAGTCTCCCGGAGAATCAAACACAAAAAACTCCCGGAGCCTGTCGCAAAGAAACGGAGGAATGCCATATGCTTCGTATTATTACAGATTCGGCAAGCGATCTGCCCAAAAGTTACATCAAGCAGCATGATCTTCATGTGATTCCGACACCCGTCGTGATCGACGATGTAGATTATCTGGACGGCAAGACCATACAGACAGAAGAATTTTACCATATACTGGACGATATCAAGCGGGATGTCAAAACCTACCACATCAATCCCGCCATGTTTACCGATGCTTTCCTGCCCTACGCACAGGCCGGGGACAGCATCATTTATCTGTGTTTTTCTACGGGAATCGCCGGCACCTACAACGCGGCTAACCTTGCCCTGACCGGTATCCGTGAGGATTATCCCGATTTCGATCTGACTATAATCGACTCCAAATGCGCTTCGATCGGTTTCGGCCTGCTTGTCAGCAAGCTGGTCACCATGCTGGAAAAAGGCGCTTCCAGAGAGGAACTGATCGAAGCCGCGGCGTATTATATCGCACACATCCGCCACGTCTTCACGGTGCAGACACTGGCTTATCTGATCAAGGGCGGCCGCCTCACCAAATTCAAAGGCACACTGGCAGAGACATTGGACATGAAGCCTGTTCTGGTGGTAAATGAAGCCGGCGCACTGGCTGTCGTCAAGACCGTGCGCGGCCGGAAAAAGTCCCTGCGTTACCTCATCGAGTATGCCAGGGAGACCGGCTGTCGGCTGGAAGGCCAGACCGTTGCCCTCTGCCACGGAGAAGATCCCGAATCCCTGGAGTTTGTCAACACACTGGTGCAGGAGGCTTTTCATCCAAAAGATACCCTGATCTCCGTAGTCGGCTGTGCCATCGGCGCTCACACCGGACGCGGCCTTGTGGGCTTCTGCTTCTTTGACGCGGACGACGGCAAATACAGCAAATATTTCAATTAAAATCAGACTGAGAATGAGGCAATGACCATGGAAGAACAACAACGAACCTGTACTTATCTGGAAACCGACGGTGAATTCAAGATGCGTGAACTGGACAAAGGCGATCTGGAGCAGTTTAATGCCCTGCTGCAGTACGCTTTTCAGGTCACCTCCTACGATCTGTTTCAGACCGGATGGGAACAGGAAGAGATCAAATACGCCAAGCGCCCCATTTTGGAGGAGGCCTACGTTCTCGGATGGTTCTATCAGGATAAACTGGCATCCATGATCGTCGTCTATTCCATGAAAGTCAATGTCCACGATACAATCATGGATATAGGCGGCATTACCGGTGTCGCCACCTATCCAGAATACACCGGCCGCGGGCTGATCCATACACTCATGCGTCATGCCCTTGACTACATACACCGAAACGGCATGCTTCTTTCCTTCCTCTACCCTTACTCCATTCCCTTCTATCGCAAGATGGGCTGGGAAATCGTATCCGATAAGCTCTCCTTTACCGTAAAAGATACCCAGCTTCCCAAAATGCGTCCGGTAGGCGGCATGGTGGAACGCGTGGGCCTTGACTCCGAGGATTATCACAATGTACATTCTTACTTTGCCCTGCAGCGGCACGGCGCCCTCATTCGTGACGCGCTTTCCTGGGAAGAATACTGGCGCTGGGACAATGACGATATGATCGCCGCAGTCTATTACAGTAAGGAGCATAAACCGCTGGGGTATGTGGTCTATTATATCGCCAATGAGATTTTTCATATTAAGGAGATGGTCTATCTGAATATCGAGGCCAACTACGGCCTCTGGAACTATATCAGCGCCCATTTTTCCATGATCACACAGGTGCAGGGCGACAATTATTCCGGTGAACCCATGGCTTATCTGTTCGAAGACAGCGAGATCACGGAGACGATCTCGCCCTACATCATGGCGCGGATCATAGACGTCCGGGAGTTCCTTGCCGAATATCCCTTCCAGATCCAGCCCGAAGACCTCAAACTGCACTTTCTCGTACACGATGAAATGGCTCCCTGGAACGAAGGAGATTACATGGTTTCCTGGCATGAGGGCAAGACCATCTGTGAGCAGGTTGACAACAACCAGTCCATCAACGTTGTGGAGCTGTCCGTCAATACCCTCACTACCATGCTGATGGGATATAAGCGGCCTTCCTACCTCTACGAACACGAGAAGATCAAGACCGAGTATTACATGCTGACATGGCTGGAACGCCTGATTCCGGTTGAAAAAGCGTATTTTTCGGATTATTTCTAATTAAAATTAAAGTGGCTGTGAACGAAATCACCATTGCGGGCAGCAGATGCGGCCCCTTCGAACCGGCGCTCAAACTGCTTTTGGAAGGAAAAGTGAAGCTGCCGCCCATAGAGCTGTATGATCTGATGGACTTTGAAAAGGCCTTTGCGTCAAGAGCGTTTAAGGCCGGGTTTACATTATAGGAACTAAGTGAAGCATCAGCAAATCCTTTCCTTAAAATATGCGATCGTCTTCTCCAGCCCTTCTTCCAGAGAAACAGACGGCCTCCAATCCAGTTCTTTCTCCGCCAGTTCAATAACCGGTTTTCTCTGTGCCGGATCATCCTGCGGCAGCTGCAAATGCACCAGTTTTGATCCGGAACCGGTCATTTCGATGACCAGCTTCGCCAGCTGCAACATCGTAAACTCCCCCGGATTTCCCAGATTCACAGGACCTGTAAAGTCCGCCCGGCTGTTCATCATACGGATCATACCTGCAACCAGATCATCAACATAACAGAAACTGCGCGTCTGTTTTCCGTCTCCATAGATCGTAATATCGTCTCCCCGCAGCGCCTGTACAATAAAATTCGATACCACACGCCCATCGTCTGAGCGCATCCGCGGTCCATATGTATTGAAAATACGTATAACCTTGATATCCACGCCATGCTGCCTGTGATAGTCAAAGAACAATGTCTCCGCCATTCTCTTTCCTTCATCGTAACAGGATCGAACTCCGTTCGGATTTACACACCCCCGATAACTTTCCGGCTGCGGATGAATCTCCGGATCCCCATATACCTCACTGGTACTCGCCTGCAGGATACGGGCATGACATCGCTTGGCCAGCCCCAGCGTGTGCAATGCTCCGATAATGCTGGTCTTCCCGGTCTTGATCGGATCATATTGATAGTGAATCGGACTGGCAGGACAGGCCAGATTATAAATCTGGTCGCACTCCACGTAGACATCCTCCAGGACGTCATGTCGTATAAACTCAAAATAGGGATTCTCCATCAGATGGCGAATATTATCTTTCTGCCCGGTAAACAGGTTGTCCATACATACTACGTCGTTTCCCTGTTCCAGCAGTTTTTCACACAGATGAGAGCCGATGAAACCGGCGCCTCCGGTTACTAAGATTCTTTTGCGGTTCATGATTTTTCTCCTCCGTCACTTAAGGCTGAAATCTGTACAACTCTTCACACCATAATATACTTCTCCAAATATTGTCTTTAAAGTGCTTGCATCATCTTTCACTTTATGTTAGAGTAATTTTATAATATTTCTACAATTCTAGTTTATCTTATACACCAAACAGTGTTTCTACTGTTGTTCTGAAAGAAAGGCATTTCTATGAATCCTGCAAATGACACATCCGTGACCCTCCCCACAACCACTGCACGCTACAAGCACCATGTTAACTGGCATGAAGCTGTTGCATGCGCTGTAGAAATCGAACTACGTGATTATGCAGATCTGCTCCAGTTCCTGTCTGAATATGTTTTAGGCAAAAACAGCTATCGCATTGATCTGTTGATCATCAAAAAACTGTCCGATCAGGCTATCCCCAAAAATATAGCGCGCATTTTCAGCACCTGCAATCTATTTGAATTCAAAGGTATTCACTCGTCTGTAACCATAAGCGCTTATTACAAAACCATTGGATACGCCGGACTTTTGATCAGTCAGATGAGTCATTCAGAATCCACGCAATATAGTTCTTTAGATATCAGCATATCTTTCCTGGCTTTCCGCTATCCGCGCAGGCTCTTAAGACATTTAACGAAAGAACGGCATTTAACTGTTGAAAAATCCTCTGAAGGGATATATTATATTCTTACAGAGACATTTAATATACAAGTCATCGTAATAAGCAGACTGCCACCAGATGAGAATCTGTATCTATGTTGTCTTGCTGACGGTCTGCGGGATGCTGCCTTGACCAACCGCCTTGCAGATGACTGGATTAAGCATCAGGGGCCGGACATCTATACTAAATATCTGAATCAGTTAACCACTGCCAATAACACTGTGAAAGGAGAATTAACCATGGTATGTGAAGGAATCCTAAATATGTGTGGAACAAGTTCCGCCGAAATTATCGCCAATACCAGAAAAGAGTCTGAAGCACAGATTAACGAATTGCGCGAAGCCAATAAACAATTATCTTCTCAAAATAATCGCTTGAAAGAACTCCTGCGGCAGAATAACATTTCCTTCGAATAAGAACGCCAGTCTATGCAGCAGGCGTACCCGAAAGCATTGGCCTGGTACGTCTGCTGTATTTTTTCAATAAAGTAATACCTTGACAGCCAAGGCGAACCAGCCCTGTGTATAATACCTTCTTCCAACGCAACAGCTGGTCTCCAATTCAGTTCTATTCAATAACCCGTTTTCTCTGCGCCGGATTATGCTGCAGCAACCGCAGATACACCAGTTTGATCCAAAGCCGATCATTTCGGTGACCGAGCTTCACCGTCTTCAGCCTGCGCAGTGCTGCGCTAAATCTGGTCGCACTCCACGTGGCCATCCTCCAAGACATAATATCATATAACCTCAAAATAGAAATTTTCCATCAAATGGAGAGTACTATCTTTCCATCCGGTAAACAGATTGTACATACATACTACGTCCTTTCCCTGTTCCAGCAGTTTTTCACACAGATGAGAGACCATGAAACCAGCGTCTCCGGTTACTAAGATTCTTTTGCAGTTCATGATTTTTCTCCTTCTGCTGCTTTAAACCGAAAGTAATTAAATTTATAAGATCTTATATTCATAACGAGGCCTTAGCCCTCATCATTTTTTTATACAGGAATCTTAAGCGCAACGGCGCGCTTATTGACTTCATCCATGCATATCGTCTATATAAATTTGGATACTTCTTTATAATCTTTTCCTTTTTACCCGGAATATGGCAGTATTTCTTTGTTGAAACTTCAAAAGTCTCCATACTAAGAATGTCACCATATACATTTCTACGTACCTTGGGAACCGGTATATTTTTCCCCCATGCTCCAATATTCCCCTGTAACGCTCTATATGGATTTACCCTCTTTACATCTGCACAAGAGCTGATTTCCAGCCATAATTTTTTTATTTTTTCCGAATGAAGAAATAGAATGGATGCTCCCAAGTCATCATCCATTTCCGGTGAAAAATACTCTATCCCCCAGCAATCCGCCATAGTTGCGTCACATTTCTTACTAAAAATATTTCGAAACTTACATTGATAACAACTATAACGCATTATATTATGTGAAAGATACAGACTTATATATGGATCATCATACTGTATTCTATCCTGTATGCTTTCATCGCTATACTCTGTTACCACTCCCCACTTCCTCCAGCCTCTGCTTTTATCACGACATTTTAAATATTTAATTCTCTTTTCGTTCTTTTTTTCTTCGTCCTCAATATATTTTTTCCATAATGATATTGATGCAACACCATGACATGCAATATCAAGTGTAATCAATTTTTCATAAGTTATCATCAAATATTGCAAAAGTCCCTCTACCTGGCAAGGCGTTCCTGTAAACAAAACGTATCTTCCTTCCTGCAGTGTATTTTTCACATATTTGAAAATACCCCCCCCCACTTCACTTTGGACATATTTTGATCCTCGAAATTCACCTAATCCACTAAATTGATCACAAATTTTATGCATTACATTCAACTTGTCATCATATCCTGCCCCACATACAATCCCTCCTCGTTGTAGAACATATTGTGCAAACATCGTAAAGGCTCCTCCAGATGAGCTGTCAAGTCTGACTTCTTTGTCCTTATGGCAAACCACATATGCTTCTTCCTTTTTAACCTCTACCATACAATCGGTCTTATTTACAACAGGGCACACTTTCCTACATTTATCACACGAAATACATACTTCTTCATTTACCTCAGGATACAGAAATCCTTCTTCATCCGCTTTCATTTCTATACAGCTTTCAGGGCATACTGCATAACATGCTGCACAGCCTGTGCAGGCCGCTTTATCTATGAAATACACGTTGACTCTCCTTCACCAAAATTTTCACAAAACCAATTAAAAAATCTTTATATAAACCACCTATTAAAAGTAGTACTATTATTTGCAACATTTCTCCTATATAAGAACATGTCCAAAACAAAAAAGCTTGAAGACCAATAAGAGCCGTTGATTTTATTGCTCTTTTTATTTGAAATTTTATATGCAAATTTAAATCGGCGTCTATAATGCGTATAATGATCATAACCAAACAACCGATACAAGTCGCAACAGCTGTTCCATACATCCCGAACTTTGGCGTCAATACTACATTCAAGCCTAAATTAACAATTGCGGCTATAATCGCACTGAACATAAGATTTTTTGTCTTCCGATAAGCTATGTTCAATCCTCCAAAAAAATTACCAAAAACCTGAAACAAACTGCTCATGACCAAAATGGGAATATATTGTATTGCTCCATAGTATTCATTTGTAATAAGTATTGGCATAATATATCTCGAAATTAAAATTATGCCACTTGATATCAAATAGACAATCGCTGAATAGGAATAAAACACTTTGTTATAAAACATTTCATTGTCACTGGTTTTTTGTTCATCGATAGCTGATAATTGCCATGCTGAATTAAAAAAACCGTTTATTGAAACAATAATTGTAGGTATTTTATGCGCTACAGAATAAATACCATTTGCAGATTCCCCAATAAAATGCAAAATAACATATTTATCAGATGCATTCAAAATCCACCATGATAATCCAGTAAAGATAAGTGGCGCACTATAACGAATCATTTTTTTGATTAGTGCTCTGTCAATATAATCCGATTTGATGGTATAGATTATTTTCAATCGAATTGCCGTATATATTCCAGATATGGTAAATCCTATGATATAGGCAATCAAATACCCTTCAATGCCCAATCTCAGAAACACAAGAAGTATAATGTTCCCTACCAGCAGGAAGAGCGTTTGAATGATTCCGCTTTCCGAAAATATTCTGATTTTCTCGGTTCCTCTGGCAAACTGCGACATGATCATATAAAAATCCTGAGATATAACAAGCAAAAAAACAAAAATAATATAAGGTGAAAAAAAAGAAAAATTTTTTAAAGCAAAAGATATAAATACCATAATTACGGCAGAAACAGACCAGACCATTAAACTGCTAACTAAAACTTTTTCTTCTTCCACATCTTCCATCTTCGAAAAGCGCATTGTAGCTTCGCTTATTGTAAATGAAACAATATGCAAAATAACCGTACAAGCTGCATATACTGCATCTGCTATGCCCATTTCACTTGTTGTCAAGGTGCGTGTATATACTGGCATAAGCAAGAATATCATCACTTTACTGCCAAAATTACTTACTGCAAATAAAGTTGAATTTTTAATCAGTTTTTGGTATCTTGGCAGCACATCTAATCCTCATTTAAAATATTTTGTATATAATGGTATGACCATTGTCTATATTTCATCAATTTTTCTTCCACCAAATCATAGTCTATTTTTTGCCTCATTTGAAAATATAGATTGCCCCCATTCCATAAACGATTTTCTAGTCCCAATTTATCTAACACTTCATATATTCTAGTGTTTGCAGACACATTGCTTCTGTCTCTAAATCTTTTCATAACTATAAACTGCTTTTTAAAAATAATAGAAAATATCATCCCATGATATGAATCTGTACATATACATTCTGCATCTTTAATCAGTGCAAGCCACTCGTCAGGCGCACACCCATTTACCAAGACATCTGAATAATCAATATCAGCTTGAACATATTGCGCTACATGCGGAACCGTAATCACTTGAAAACCCGTTTCCTGCTTTAGATTCAAAACTTTTTTACGAAATTCTTTTTTTGCAGACAAAAAATATGTAAATATATAGTTCTTATCTATCTGTTTATTATTTGCAACATACTTATACCACTCATCAGCTTTTAAAAGTAATGTAGGGTCTAACACGACAGGCTGCATCTTTCCTGTTAATTTTTTGACGATTTCTCTTCCACTTGTTTCCCGCAACGAAATTTTAGAAAATCTTCCTAAATACCACCTTGTTCCACGTACTTGACCGTTTGGAATTTTTTCTCTACCAAAACTTGATGCATATGAAACCAGTTTAATTTCATCCGGAACAAACTCACACGTAAAATATTTTTCACCAAAATTTACAGGATTCCAAGTCTGATCACTTCCTGATAATACAACCTCATAATCTTTAATTTTTTTATCTCTTTGTTCGATTGTTTTCACAACTTCTGTACATACCATATTTCGATACATAAAATCCAAAAATTCTTTATCCCTTTTTTTCTTTGAATTCAAGTATTCAGTGTGTATCAAGTTACTCCAATATTCTTTAGTTTTTTCAACAATTACATTCGGATAACGAATGCCCTTCATCAGACGTCTGTAAAAATTATCCCTTCCAGATGGTTCGAAACAAAATAGTTCAAGCGTCATTCCATATGTTTTAAAAGCAATTTGTGTAGCAAATGCCTGCAGTAAACTTCCGTAACTTATCCGATATGCTGTAATTTGAGCAATCTTTGTACTTTTAATCAGTTCGGCACTTTCATTCTTCATTTCATCGTCTCCCATGGGTTCTGAGATAATAATGCTTTAATCTATCTTCATATCTCTTTAAGATCGCATACCCTTTATCAGGTAGTAAATAAAATGCAACAACACACATTTTCTGCCATAAAGAAATCCTGAGTTTTCTTTTGTCATAACTATATCCAGTAAGACTTAAATAATAATCCCACATTTTCGACAACGGATCCTGACTATTTGCAAACCAGGGCCGTATCAACGAACTATTTGCAAAATGGACAATATATGGTCGTTCTCTCGCCTCCTTCATCTCTGATATGGAATAATAACTTTTATCATTCTTTTCAATCATAAACCTCATTTGCACGGGATCATATATCCTATTTTGTACCAACACATTATATTTCAAGGGCAGCTTATAAATCCTTCTAAATAAGGTGTAATTTATCATTTCCTGATCACCTCCAGTTGCAGTGTGACTCAATCTATATTTATTTAAATCCTGGATCATTTTTTCCAGCACATTATTCATTCTCCAATATTTGGCATTTACCAACAAGACACCTGAATTAATATATAAATCCTCTATTCCTTTCCCAAGCGCCAAATTACATCTCGCAGACATAGCATCAGAAACCCCTCCCACAGCATATCCGTCAATATCTGTATCCCAAAGCTCTTCCAGGTTTTGCAATATTAATGTATCACAATCTATGTAAATAAATTTATCGATATTATCCAGATTTTTACTCACTGCTAATCTTACGTATGCAGAATAGCTCCCATTCACTTTTGGTACATTCATTTTTTCAAAACTCTTCACAATAGGTACAGCCTGTATAATATTGATATATCTATCATATCTGGATACAAGATTTTCTAATATACATTCATTTGTTCCTAATCTATCTCCATAAAGAAATATATTTATTTCTTTGCAGGCTCTGTTGCTTTCTAAAAGTGAGACCATACTTGCTGCACAGATTGATACATAATTACTGTCCGTTGCATATACTATATTCATTGTGTTAATCATCCTCTATTATTGCATCTTAATCGGATCAGATTTATTACGTCTAACCTCATTCCCATCATTTTCAAATAGCAGTGGTAAGAAATAAATCATTACGAAAATAATCCCCGCAACTCCTATATTGTCATAGGCTTCTATTAAGCCAGCAGTAAATAACGCCAAAATACAACTTGCACAAAATCCATATGCTCTGGTTCCCATATATTTTTTAGTACCCTTATGCAAATATAAAATAAATGCAATGAAAACTATCAATCCAATAGTTCCTGATGATATCAAGATTCCTAAAAATATATTATGTGCTCTGTGCCCGCCTAATATATTTATAAAATTCTCTTGTTTCAAATAGCCATAACCAAAAAGAGGTCTATTCAAAAATGCCTGAAGATTTATTGGCCATAATACAGTTGTTCTTGACGTTAAAGTTCCGTCCTTTCCAAATAAAACAAATAAACTCTTTCCCATTTTTTCTGTGATATTTACAATGACAAGCAAATAGCTGGCTAGTGTATATCCGACAAAAATTGAGCATATATTAAAAAAATATCTGGCTACAGCTATGTTCAGTATAGACACGAGAAAACCTGTCAAAAGAACGATTGCTGATATGACCGCTCCTGCACTTCCTTCCATAAAAGGCTGACTTACAGATAATAAAAAAATAATAATATGCCGCTTTTTTCTTGTATTATGATAAAACAAAAACGCTAAAGCTGATTCTGGAATTATGTACAAAGGTAAGATAGTTTTCCATCCCAAAAACCAGTTTTTCTCCCACCCAATCTCCTGCGTTCTATACATTCCACTTGGGTATAAAATAATTGAAATGAAATTAACGATAAGAAATATCGTCAAAACATAATATAATGCACAAATAATGTTTTTATTATCGCAACCCCAATAGACTATCGCAGTAAAGAAAAAAGCATTTAGCGCAAAAATAAGCGCCATCTTAATGTCACCATTTAGCATGGCTGTTACGATAACGGCAAGCAATTTATGTGCTACAGCAAAAATAACAATATTATGCTTTTTGTCCGAAAAAAAATATGCTATCACACTCCCTGAAACAACAATGATCTTACACAAATCCAATGCTTTATCCAGCTTTATCCACCCTAAATACTCAAAACTCTCTGGTTTTAACATGATTGCTACTACGATCATCCAGAAAAAAATATCTATCAGATTTTTCTGCAATGTCTTATTTATTGTTAATTTACTTTTCTGCAATATTTCCAATATTTTTTCTTGTATCATACTTGCACCTTCATGTCTTTCTTTAAAATAAATTTCCACCCAGCTCATTTTTTATAAGACATGTTTATTTATGACGCGTTGAAACATCTCCCAGATTTATAGTCTCCTTTTATTCATGAAACAGCTTTCAGAAAAACATAAAAATCTTTTGCTGATTTTATCCAACTATATTTGGATAAAACTGCACCGGAATTCTCACTTTGATCTCTTTTATCTATAGTTTTAAAATCAACATTATATTGATATGGGTCTATATAGTCCACCGCCCCTTCGCAAATTTCAGGTAAACTTGCTGCGTTTGCACATATAACTTTTGTTCCCAAACTAAGTGCCTCTAACGGTGGAATTCCAAATCCCTCAAATGTAGACGGAAACAAAAACGCCTTGCAATTTCGCATAAGACTCTTCGCATTTTCATCACTGACATATCCTAAGAAGAATAAATTGGGAATTTTATCAAATTCCGGCTTATTTTTCGCATTCCTTACATTATTTCCCGCAACAACAAAATATTCCTCACTATTACGCCTGGCGACTTCTACCACCCATTTAAAGTTCTTACGCTCTTCCAAACTGCCCAAGGAAAAATAATAATTCCCTTTTTTTATCACTTCTGTCTTTTCAAATATACTATCATCTTCACAGATTCTATTGTAATGCTGCCAGCCATTTCCTATAACTACAATCCTCTCTGGCCTTACTTTGTAAACTTGTGATATTTGTGCTTTAGAAAAATTACTGACAGTAATGATCGGCCATTTGCTGATTGCTATCCTACAATAATTTATTCTGTGCCACAGGCTGGAAAGACGTCCATACAAATTTTTATAATGATCATGCAAAACTTTATATCCTATATCATGTACAACCACCACTCCTGGCTTCAAGAGAGGTGTAATATTACAAAACCCAATACTTATTGCACGATTCTTTATTAAGTAACATAGTAAAGATGTCTGAGTCCAAAGTATTCCTTTTACATTCCCATAATGGACGACATTTATATTCTTAAATTTTCCATCAATATTTACATAACTAGGTACAACTATTTCATACTCCCCTTTGCCAATAATTTTGTCTAATTCCATTAATATTTCATCCGCATATCTATATTGCCCTGTCATTTTTTGTGCATATACCTGACCATCAAAAACCAATTTTCTTTTTTTTCTCATACTATCACTGTCCTAATCAATAAATATGTTTCTCAATATTTTAATTTTTCATCAGACTTATGCATAATCCAGTTTCTCGTCTGAATATGTCCCATACTTTCTGAAATCATACTGTTGCATATACAACCGTCTCAGCATATGTATCCGAATGATGCCTGATATACAGTTTATATTCAGGAACCAGCTTTTTTATTAGAAAAGGAATTTCGAATATATCCTCAGGATTATGATAAATACAAACAGCCAGCTTCGGCCTGTCTCTTTTTATAATTTTTTCGGCGCCCTTTAAAGCCGCCATTTCGCTTCCTTCTATATCCATTTTTATCAGAGTAACTCTTACCTTAGCATGCATATGATCTATAGAATCAACATAAATCTTTGTAGCACCATGTACGGTAATCCTCGATCCTGCATTTCCGTTTTTGGAAAAGTGGAGTTCTTCTTTTTGACTCCACATTCCACATGGGATGATTTCTACATTTTTATATTGTTTTAGATTCTTTTGCATTTGCTTTACATTGCTTTCGTCTGGTTCCCATGCATATATTTTTGAATACCCCCCCCCCGATCTTCTCACCCAATTCAGAAACTCCTCAACGGTATCTCCCACATATGCTCCTCCATCGATCAATACTTCTTTTTCCGTGCACTCGAATATATCTTTCGGGAAATACTGCGGATTAACAATGATCGGTCTCAATACTTTTATCTTCCAGTTTTTTCTGAAGTCCAGAATCCTCTGAAGTGTCTCTCTTGAGAAATCATCCTCCAACATCTTTGACAGACGCTCAAAATCATTTTTATGCTCCTCATAAAAATCCTGAAATTCTTTTCTTTTATCCCTGTTCCCGATTCTGTCAAAATCACTTTTTATTCTATGTAAAAAATGAACCAATCCAACTTTTCTGCATATTGGAACAACTTTCCTAAAAAATGAATGATGCTCCATAATATATTTTATTCTGCTAATCATTTTCTCTCCTCATCCACACTGAAATTCTCACACTCAAGTTTGTTATGATTTTATCTCGTAAACAGAAATTTTTTTATAGACCGGAACGCCTTCCATGATCTTTTCAAATCCTCCCAATCTCTGAAACCAACACACAAACGGTGCAAAATATACGCAGGACGTAAGTAATATTTCTTCCTCGCCTGATCACAAAACGCGACCATTTCATCACTGCTCAGCCCCGGCAGCTCAAGAAGGCTGTTAATCGTACCGTCTTCCTTCACATAATCGGCATACCCACCTCTTATATATCCGTTTTCCTTCGCCCAGGCATATGCTTTTGTTCCCGGAAAAGGCAGCAGAGGATAAAACTGTGCCGTATCGGTGTTCAGCTTTAGAGCAAGTTTTAATGTCCCCTGCATTGTTTCCCTGGTCTCACCGTTATTCCCCACCATATAGCAGGCATGAACCAGCAAACCGGCTTTTCTGGCATTGACCACATACTCATAAACCTGCCTGATCGTGATGCCTTTTTTGATATTATTCAGAATCTGCTGATCACTGCTTTCAATCCCGGGAATGATCAAATGGCATCCTGCCTGTTTCATTTTCTTCATCGTTTCAAGATCCAAATTTACTCTTGCATTGCACAGCCATCTAAATCTCTTATGCAGTCCCTTCTGAATCAGCAGTTCGCAGATAGCAATCACCCGTTCTTTCTTCACCGTGAATGTATCATCTTCAAAAACAATTTCCTTCACATCCGGGAAGTTCTGTGCGATATACTCAAATTCAGCTGCCACATTCTCCGGTGTTCTCAGGCGATACCTGTGCCCATGCATAGTCTGTGGATAAACACAGAAATCACATCTCGCCATGCATCCCCTTCCAGAGAAGATCTGAATTTCCGGAAATGCTGCCGGTGCAAAAAAGTAATCTTCTGGATTCAAATACTTTTTTATGAATTCTGCTGCAAAAGGAATATCATCCAGTTGTTCTATGAACGGCATATCCTCTGTTGCATATATTTCGCCGTTCTCCCGGTAGGTTATTCCCTTCACATTGCTCCAGCTGCCGTCATCTCTGACAGCTCTTGCAAGATCCCGTACAATATAGTCAAACTCGTGTCTGGCCACTGCATCTATCTGCTCACTGATACATAATGTTTCTTCCGGCAAAGCCGATGGATGCGTCCCCACCAGTACCACTTTGGATTCAGGAAACATTTCTTTCAATTTCTCTGCAAACTTTATATCACTGTAAATAGATGGCGTACTCGTGTCTAACACAAACAGCTTCGTACCCTGTCCGTCTCTCCTGACAACAGAAAGGCTCTCTTCCTCATTTAAAGGCCTGGCCGGCGCATCGAGAAAGCAAACTTCAAATCCATCCTTCTCACATACTGCTGCCGCATAGATCAGCCATAACGGATAGTATAACGCTCCGCTTCTCGTGATCGCCGGACTTCGGTTTTCCCTTGAAAACTTACCATATTCAGCTTTGAACGGCGGGTTTATAAAAAACACCTTCATTCTTGAATCTCCTGTCTATCTGCTCTGCCGCAGCCGGTAAAACAATACGGGATATTTTTTTCTCAAGAGGTATATTACTTTCATAACCGTAAAAATAATGACCGTATTATGTGTCCTGAATACCAGATAAAGTACTTTCATTTTTTTTGATTTAGGTCTTGTGTATTTCATTGCATATCTTGTATCATCGTCCTTCATGACTTTCCGGATTTCGCATCTTATCTCTCCTGCCGTCATGTTTCCATGAAACATGTTTTCGACAGTCGCCACAATCCGGTCAAAATGTTCTCTGGATACATATTCCCTTGACTCGTCGTTATATATTTCAAGAGATTTGAAGAAATTTTTCAGACAGGAAAATTCTTCTTTTCGAATCGCCAGCATATCAGACCGATAGACATTCGTTGCGCCCATCTCATTTTCACGGATGTAATGATAGAAGCAATCCCCTATAACATAAGCTGTTTGTATATGACACAGATATTTCCTTACAAAATCTCTGTCTTCGTTGAACGTTTTTCCAAGCGGAAAACAGATTTGATTTTCCTTTATAATCTTCGATTCAAACAATTTATTCCAGATATTATACATAAGAGATGAATCCCACAGATATATCATCTTTGCTCTTAATTCACCCTTCGTATCTATCCTGCATGACGGAATTTTTTGTTCTATGCTTTTATACATCTGTTTACCGTCAGTCATATATGGTGTGTCAAAATAGTATCCTGCAATGATCAGTTGTATACGGTATTTCTCCGCTATACCGACCATCTCCTCCAACATTTGCGATTCTGCATAGTCATCGGAATCAGCAAAAAAAATGTACTTTCCAGCAGCTTTTTCTATCCCATAATTTCTGGCGGCCGATACACCGCGATTCTGACAATGATAGACAATCACTTTATCATTCTCTTGTTCAAGTCTGTCACAAATATCTGCTGTTTCATGATCAGATCCATCATCTATCAAGATGATTTCAATGTCCTGATATGACTGCTGAATCAAACTGTCTACACACTTTTTTACAGCTATCCCGGTATTATATACAGGAACTATTATCGAAACCATTGTTCACCTCATCGGCTGAATATCTAATATCCCGCTTCCTCATGCCACTTCCACGCATGCTCCACAATCTTATCAATGTCCCCATACACAGGTTTCCATCCCAATAGTTCCCGCGCCCTGCGGCTGCTTCCAACCAGTCTGGCCGGATCACCCGGGCGTCTGTTTGTCAACGTCACCTTAAACTCACGTCCCGTGACTCTTTTTACAGAATCTACCACCTGCAGCACCGAGGTGCCCACTTCATTGCCCAGATTAAAGAAATCACTTCCCCTGCCCTGCTCCAGATAATGCAGCGCCAGCAAATGCGCCGTTGCGAGATCGAACACGTGAATATAATCCCGTATACAACTTCCATCATCCGTATCATAGTCCGTCCCGAATACTTTAATTTCTTCCCGTTTCCCGCCTGCCGCATCCAACAGCAGCGGTATGATATGTGTTTCGGGATCATGGCTTTCTCCTATTTCTCCTTCCGGATCTGCCCCCGCTGCGTTAAAATATCTGAGAACGACGAATTCCATGCCATATGCAGCATGATAATCCTTCAGGATCCGCTCCACCATCAGCTTCGTGGCCCCGTATGGATTTACCGGATTCTGTGGCATGTCTTCCGTGATCGGTACGCTTTCCGGTTCTCCATAAGTGGCACAGGTAGAAGAAAAAATAATCTTACTGCATCCATGCCGCCTCATAACTTTGAGCAGATTCAAGGTATTTACAACATTGTTATCATAATATTTTTCCGGTTCTGTAACGCTTTCTCCCACATAGGCATAAGCCGCAAAATGAAAGACCGCTTCGATCGTGTATTTTTCAAACACTCTCTCGATCTCTTCTATATGACCCAGATCGCCCTGTTCAAAATAGCCCCACTTAACAGCTTCCCGGTGGCCATAAACAAGATTGTCAAATACGACTGTCTCATACCCTTCCATATGCAGCTGTTTGTTAATATGGGAACCGATGTAACCGGCTCCGCCGCATACTAATACCGCCATTCTCTTTCTCCTTAATAGGCCGCCCTGCCGGTCACTGTGAAAACAAATGTTTTTATGACCAGTTTCAAATCCATCCACAACCCGCTCTTCTCGGCATATTCTACATCCAGCTGCATTCTCTTCTCAAAATCAACGGATGCCCTGTTCGAGATCTGCCATATACAGGTAAGTCCCTGCGGAACCGCATACCGCTTTATGTATCTTTTTCCATACTGTCTCTGCTCGTCCACATATTCATAAACAGGTAAAGGTCTTGGTCCTACCAGACTCATATCCCCCTTTATGATATTGATCAGCTGGGGAAGCTCATCTATATTAAACTTTCGGATCACTCTGCCGACCTTCGTCACCCTTGGATCATTCTGTAACTTGAAGGAAACATCCCTGCATCCGTATTCTTCACGCAGGTTTTCATGGATCGCTTCGGCGTTTTTGTACATACTCCTGAATTTATAGATCTTAAATTCCTTTTCGTCTTTTCCAATACGCTTCTGCGCGTAGAAAACGGGCCCGCCGTCTTCCAGCGCGATGGCCAGCGCCGTTATTACAAATACTGCAGACAAGACCGCAAGTCCCAGTACAGAGATCACGATATCTGATATTCTTTTGGCCGCCCTGTATAAAAATCTTTTGCTGACAGGCTGTCTCACCTCCGGCATTTCCAGAGTACCTATCATTATGTCATCACCAGAACCCGTATATATTTTTGCCCCATCCATACGCTTTCTCCTCACAGCCGTCGGTTCTATATCATTTTTTCTATCCTTAAAAATCTTAAAAATTCTTTTCTCAGAAAATTCTTTTTTCCACACATACCGCCGCCGAAGCGGCGGCATGCATGAATCCCACACCCGGTTGAAAACCTTACTAATTAATCGTGCATGAATGATCACACACAAGTAATTATGCAAATTAATATAACTTTCACCCTGTCCTCTGCCGGCAGGCAGCACTCTGCAGGGTGTCTGCATTACTGTGCTGCAGGCAGCTCAATAAATGCAAGTGTTCCAAGAGATGTCATGTTGACTACAACATGGTCATTTCTGATCTCTGTCACTTCCACTTCCACCCAGGAACCATTTACATACTGGTATACCTTGATGTTCTGTCCGGCCTTAACGCCTTTTGCATAGAAGTTGACTGTCGCCGTATTGAATGATACGGATGCCTTGATCGTTGCCACATTCAGCACTTTGCCGCCCAGTCCGTTTGCAAATGTCTTTGCATAAGAAACATATGCACTATGCGGCTTCAATACAGAAAATGTCTGGTTACTCGGTGCGCCGTTGATGATCACGTGACCTCCCTGCCCTACAGGTGTCACATTCTCAAGGCCGGGTAATTCCGTAACCGCATTGTTCATATACTCTCCTACCGTCTTACCCTCCGCCGATGCCGCAGACGCAACTGCTGTTTCCGCGCTGTTCATGCCATTGGATGCAACAACTGCCGCATTGTTCGTGACGGGTGCACTGGGTGCTGCTGATGCTACGACCGCCTGAGATGCCACAGCAGACGCTGTCGGACTCGTAGCTGCCATAACAGGCATGGAGACTACCATCGCGCCGGCCATTGCCAACGCAAATGCTTTTTTCATCATGTTTTCATTCCTCCTTTCAAAGCCTAAGTGTGGTTTTATATTTACATCCGGTTTCCCGAATGGAAATACCGTGCTCATTATCCGGCCGACGTTATTCCATGACTGCCCGGTCGATCGTACCGGCCGGATCCTCGATCAATGCTGCCAGCACTACAAACTGGCTGTCTGAATCTTTTCCTCTGCTTGTCGTCAGAGTGACCAGAAAATGGTAGGGTGTTACATCCTCCCAACCGCTCCTGATCATCATATTCATGCTTCTGATGCCGTACATATCTTTTAGAAACTGATCACAGCCGGAAAGATAGGTGAAATCATAGGTGCGGATCAGACTGTTGTTTTCTCTCTCATAAGCCGCAAAAATCTCATAAGTAAGCACATTATCTTCCAAATAAAGGTACATTTGTTCATGACTGTCAAAATAATCCGGATCTGAGAATTGATACAGCTCCGCAAACAGTCCGCTCTCCCCATCTTCCGCAGTGTTGCCGTGTATTACAGTGTTAAAGTCACACATGGAAGTCAGATTGGCTGCTTCGATATAAAGTGCACCGTTTTCATCATTTTCTTTTGTAATATTATGACTTGCATAGTACTCATCGCTCTCGCCGCTCTGTGCAACAGGAGCGTCAATGGACGTATCCGGTATATAAATCCACGCAAAGATCTCGGGGTTTTCTTCCTTTAAGGCCCGGAAATCCACCTGTGCATCCTGCGCACTCTCCCGAAGGATTACCGACGCTGTCTCCTTTGTCTCTTCCGGCGCTGTTTCCTCCAGGGTCATACTGCCAATCCCGATTCCGCCTGCCTCCCCCGGCTCAACCGAACCTGCTGTTTCTTCCTCCATGATATTTTCTTCCGCTGCACTCTCAGGCCGGCTTCCCGCACAACCTGTGACAGAGGCAGCTGCCAAAGCCACCGCCAGTAACTTATTCCATCGATTCCACTTTTTCATAAAAAACCTCCAGGATCAACTCATATAAAGCAGTCTCATCCACGTAAAATTCTTCAAACTGTTCTCCAGCAACGGTCTCTCCGGTCATTGTGTAGAAACTGTTATCGCTGAAACGGTAATCCACAAGGAGCGGCGCCAGATAAGCCACTTCATCCAGAGAGATGTCAGTGACCATCTGCGGCATGACAGCCTGGTACAGATCCAGTATTACCGAAATATTTTCTTTTGCCGCTTTTTTTGCTGCCGCCACAAATCCGTTCAGATACTGTTTCTGTCTGGCAAGTCTTAAATCTGCCGAGCCAAACACAGTTGTATCACGGTACTGCACATACCAGAAAGCGGTTTTACCTGTCAGATGAACTTTCGCATCCTTTACAAGACTCTTATCCTTTCTGGTCAGATCTTCCAGAACCGTTACCTCCACACCTCCTACGGCGTCATTGATCGTAGAGATGGCTTTCATATTGACCGCCGCATATCCATGGATCGGCAGTCCGTAGAAAAGATTCTCTACCGCCTTCTTCTGGTATTCACAACTTTCTTCCATGCCGTCCCCGAAGCCATGCTGTACCGCAATCTGTGCCTTGACTGTAGCAGTCATATCACCGTTTTCATCATAAATGGCAATATCAGTCATCGTATTTCTGTTGATCCCTACAATCTTCAAAGTCCGGTCAGATGGATCCACGACTACGAGAAACAACGCATCTGCCTGACCACCATCCGTCCCTTCCTCCGTTTTCTCCACATCTTTGTTCTTGTCGATTCCCATAACGAGAAAAGTAAGGATATCGCTTTTATACTCATAAATATTTCCCTGATATCTGACCCATCCTTCCTTCCATTCTGTTTCTTCTTCCTCTTGCAGGACTTCTTCCGGAGCGGTCTTTATCATCTCAGGCTGTTTCCTGTCTGCCTTTTCATACAGACGGTTTTTCCCCATCGCTCTGACAATTCCGATTCCGCCCGTTATCATAAGGAGCAATACCAAAAGACTTCCGGTTATGATCATAAGCCGTTTTCTTTGCAGGATTCTGTATTTTACGCGTGCCCGCCATTCTCTTTGCTTTCTTTTTTTGACCTGTCTGATATGTTCCTGGTTCTTTTTGTATCTGCTCGAAACTTTTTTCTTCTCTGGCAGTCCCAGATGTCGGAGCCAATCCTTTATCCACATGACAGCTGCCCCTTTTGCCGCTATATAATACGCAATCGTCCAAAGACCTGCTGAATTTTATTTGATGATTCGGGAAACAATACATTTCGTTAAATATCTCATTTTACGAAACAGACCTCTAACATGTGAGAAAAAGCGCAACGGATGAATTTCTGACAAGATTTTTGACGGCTGATCCGTGCCTCTCATTTCATGGATATTTGTGTCAAAGAAGACATGAAATACAGGTCCGATCAGAGAAGCACGGCATCATACTGCTGCATCAGCTGCCGCTTTTGTTGTATCGAAGAATGGACATAGAGCTTTAACGTCAGTTGAATACTGCTGTGTCCCAGTATCTCGCTCAGGCTTTTTACATCAAGTCCCAGGGAAACACATCTGGTGGCAAACGTATGACGGAGCAAATGAAAATTGAAGTATTCGATGCCGCACTTTCTCAGAATGCTCTTAAACCGGTACTGAATCGTACGTGGCTCAGCCCAGGCAGCTTTCACACCACTGACTACGTAATCTTCCTTTGCTTTCTCGTGCGGCCGCAGCATCGAAAGCAGTCCGGGCGGCAGCGGAATGATTCTGGACGAATCAGATGACTTTGGCATCTGCATCACAATCTGCGTTACAGCCTTTGTGTTTTCCTGCCTGATCTCATTCCGCACACGCAGTATGGTCTGCCTGATATACAAGTTACCTTCTTTCAGGTCAATATCTTTCCATCGCAGAGCACTCAGCTCTCCAACTCTTATTCCTGTATGCAATGCGATCATAATACCGAGACAGGTATCATCATCGCTGTTGGCATATAAATAATCCTGCAGAATCGACAGAGTCGCTTCGCTGGGCAGCATAATCTTGTGCTGCTGCTCTTTGCTGACAGGATTCACCGGAACAGGCAGTCCGCCATCAAACTGCCTGTTGGCATAGATTATGATCCTGCGCACCATGGAACAGATTTGAAACATGTAATTTCTGGAAAGCAGACTGCCGTCCTTCTGTCTTACCCTGCCGGCAAATTCATGCAGTGTTCGACTTGTAATCTGCCTGACGGGCATACTGCCCATACCGGGAATGATATATTTATTCAGCATCTGCCGGTATGCGGATACGGTACCCGCTTTCCAATAAACCGACTGTGACTGCATCCATGCCTCGGCCGTCTGTGCAAGTGTCTGGTCCTTCTGGCATCCGGCCTGCACTGCCAGCCGGGCTGTCATCATTTTCTGCTTTACTTCATGATAACTTTTCCCATATACCGAGCGATATTTTCTTTTGCCGGATTCACAGCTTTGCAGTATTCTTCCCTCCCATCGTCCATCCTTCCTCCTGTAAATGTTTTCTCCTCTTTTTGGCATTTTACTTCTCCTTTCTTTGACGGAATTATTGACGGTCATCAGCCATATTTCTATAGTAAACGACATTAGAAATTTCGTTTACTATAGTTCAAATCAATTTCTGCATTCATTGACCAAATTTTTCGGTTGCTTTTTCTGTAGAAATGTAGTAATATACGGAATGGGATAAGCAACATGACATTTTTTTCTTTCGTAAAATGAGATATTTTGTGAAAGAACTACAATAAAAAAACGAGCTAAGCCCGTTTACGAAAAAAGTGTTAAATCAACGGAAACAACTTCTCCATTGGTTTAACACTTTTATGATTTACAATAAATCTTACCGCAGATAATACACCCTGCAATACTTCTCCTCAAAGACTGGCTCCGCTCCGGCATACTTCATCGTACTGCTGCCGCTCACCCTGCCGATCTGCGCCTCCGCGTCTGCTCCGTCCGCAACATAGACCACCAGCGCTTCCGCCTCTTCGATCCGTTCCTCCGTTATTTTCTCCACGCTGTCAGCAGCTGCAAAATAAACCTCCGGATAGACGAACAGTTCATCCGCCACATCCCAGATACACCATTCCGCGCCCGGCTCATACAGATAGACTACCGGCGTGTTCTCCTGCTCCCTCTCCCTCGCGAACTCCAGCTGTTCCCTGTCCTCCGGATAAAGAAACACCACTTTTCCGGACAGAAGACCCGCCAGATCGAGCAGCAGACAGGCCGCGCCCGCTGCTATACAGAAATTCTCTTTCCGCCAGAGCTTGTTTCGCCGGTTGTTCAAATCCCCTGCTTTCTCCGGCAGCACCCGTTTCCACAGCACCCATACCGCCCGAAACAGAAGCAGTACGATCATCCCATAGACCGGCAGCTGATACCGGTTCGAGGTATCCCCCAGCAAAAGCGCCGTCTTCGACACTGTCAGAAAATACCCCGTCACAGAAAAAGACAATATCACAGCCGCCGCATCGGCATCTCCCTTCTCCAGCTCCCGCCTAAACTTCCGCAGACTTCTCTGCCTGTAAGCCGTCACCGCCAGTATCAGAATCATCAACAGCAGCGCCGGAAGCATTTTCCCAAAAACATACTCATCCAGCAGCCCGAAGAAAAACTCCAGCCGTTCCAGCGTATTCGACAGATCAAAGAAATTCTCCGTGGCCTGCGCTCCTCTCTGCCCCCGGAACATCTGCCCCAGACAGGCCGGATAGGTCAGATAAGCCAACGCAAACGCGATTCCCTGGCTGACGCCGTACCGCACGCAGTTCCACAGCTTCCGCTCCCGCCACAGCATCCACACGCCAAACGCCGCCGCCAGATAAAACAGAAAAATAAAATAATAATACTGCGTCAAAAACCCCAGATAAGTTACCGCAGCCATCGGCACAAGACACCGCAGCACCGGCAGCTTCACCCACTTTCCTGCAAGCATATGCTCCACCGCCCGCACATGCAGGATCGCGCACAGCAGAACAAACGTCGTCAGCATCTCGTACATTCTGATAAAGACCACGCCGCTCATGGCCGCCGGAGTCAGTCCGTAAAATAACGTCACCAGCAGCGCCATTCTCTCGCTTCGGCCGCTCACCCGATATGCCAGATACGCCAAAAGTACAATATTGATCCCCCACAACACCAGGTTCACCGCCAGTCCGATCCACTTCGAAAACACCCCCGGCGCCAATGAGGCTGCCGTATGGAAGACCCAATAATACACCGGCGGGTGCACATCCCAGGACTGTACCAGCTTCACCAGCCCGTACCGGAACCCCTGCCCCGGCAGCACCACGAACTCATTGCGGTACGTATCCCGCTCCATCCACTGCCCGTCCTCCACATAGAAGCCATTGGTGCGGGCCGTGGAATAATACGTATAATATTCATCCTCATGAAATCCCTGTTTCTGCACACAGAAATAGAAGGCGGCCGCCATCTGCACCGCCCAGATCATCAGGAATATCACGATATAGTTTCTCTTTGTCTTCTGCATTTGTTTCCCCTTTTACCCTGACACAGAACGCCGCAGAAAAGCATGTACCCGCCGTACAGTCCTCGGCGCCACGGTCAGAAGCAGCAGATACGCCTTATTTTTTCCCGTCAGATACGGATTACGCACCGTATCCTGAACATGCCGTCTCAAATACCGTTTCACCTTTGCGTAGAAAATATTGTCTTTCGTCATCTGCACGATCGGCACATGCAGCAGATAATCCAGCCGCTGGTACAGATTAAACCGTATCGCATACACATGCAGTTCCGGATACGCCCGGTCCACAAGCGCCTGCATCCTGTCTGCATTGTCCACGATATCTATAAAAACCCTGGAAAAGCTGTCCTTCGTTTTCCTGCGGGTGGTGCTCTCCTGCCGGCACACCACATGATAACACTGTCCTGGCAGAATCGTGATCCCCTTTATCTCCTGCAGCATATCCACCAGAAGCCGGAAATCCTCGTTCAGCAAACCTTCCGGAAATCTGTGTCTCTCGAACAGTTCCCGCCTGACCAGCTTGGTGCAGAACGAACAATCCCCCCTGTGCAGCAGCAGTTCCCGCAGAAAATCCTCCGCACTGCAGAAGCAGACCTGCTCCGGCGGAATGCACACATCCGGCAGACGCCGTCCCTGCTCGTCCACCTCGTCCCGGGAGATCTGTACGATATCCCCTTTCCGTTCGCACATGGCATGCATCATCAGCGCATACATATCCGGCTCGATATAATCGTCGCTGTCCACAAATCCCAGATAGGCTCCCGATGCCAGCCCGATGCCCAGATTCCGCGCCGAGGAAGCCCCGCCGTTTTCCTTATGCCGGACAAGGATGCGTTCATCCTCCCGCGCCAGCCGTTCGCACAGCGCGCCCGTTCCGTCCGTAGACCCGTCATCGATCAGCAGAATTTCCAGCGCCTGATATGTCTGCGCACAGATCGACCGCACACATCGCTCCAGACAGTCTATCGAATTGTATACCGGTATGATAACACTAATCTTCTCGTTCATATCTTCCAGGTTCCCGCCCCGTCTTTCCTTTTACCGCGGCCGCAGAATCGGCGCCGCGGTAAGCGGGCCCTCTTTGCCCGGCACAATTTCCCCGCGCAGCAGTCCTTCCGCAAACCGCAGCAGCTCTTTCGCCGCGTACTCCGCATTCCACACATCCCGGATTGTCTCGTAGGCCGCGCGTCCCATACGCCTGCGCGTCTCCCAGTTTTCAAACAGATCCAGAACCAGCGCCTCCATCTTCCCGTATCTGTCCTTCGGATACACCAGCCCGTTTACTCCGTGCCGGATCAGATAAGGAGCCGCACCCACCTGTTCATTGACCACTTCCACACAGCCGCTGTTCATCCCTTCATTCACCACGGCCCCCCAGCCTTCCAGATGATTGCTGGTAAAAAGGTGGATATGGCACTGCTCCATCACGTCCCGTACCCGCTCCGGCTCCGTGTAGCCATAGAACCGGAACGACTCCGCCAGTCCTGCCCGTTCCACGTCCTGCCTGATCTGCGGCTCCAGTTCCCCGTCTCCCAGCATATGTACGAAAAACGGGCAGCCTTTGTCCCGCAGCGTCCCCGCCAGACGCACCACATACTCCGGATGTTTCAGCGGAATAAAACGCCCCGCCCACACGATATGCAGTCTGCCGTCCTGCACCTTCATGGTGCCAAACTGCTCCTCACTGTAAGTCCGCAGCCTCGTAAAATACCCCCACCGGAACAACTTCCCCGGATAGGCCCCGATCAGATGAAAATCCGACGCAGTGTAAGCGCCGGCACACAGCATACAGACATTCTTTTTCCGGTATCTGATATGCTCCTGATATTTCGCCGCCAGCCCGCGCGGAGAGACCGCCTTCCACTGGCCTTCTCTGTAAAGCCGCTCGCTCACGCGCATCGTCACTCTGCCGGAAGCAAGCCTCTCAGCCGCGATATCCTCCCTCTGCGACCAGCCAAACAGCACCACATCGCTCTCGGCGATCGTCCTCCTGCACGCATACTCGTCCTGGTACAGACACTGCACATAGGGCAGCTGCCGCACATCCACGCCCCACCCCATGGCAACCCGCTCTTCCTCCATGGGCATGGTCTGGATAAAAGTAAAATCATCCCCCAGTTCCCGCCGGAGCGCCTCGCACAGCGGTATCTGGTGATGGTTGATATAATTTGACACAAACGTAAAAGTCATGAAAACATCTCCCGATAAATGCGGATCAGCCGATAATAATTCTGCTCCGCATCGTGGTTCACCCGCGCATGTTTTCTGGCATTATCCGAAAACCGCTCCACAATGGCCTCCTTTGTGAAGACCTCCATGATCCTGTCCGCCAGCGCCTCCACGTCTCCCGCCGGATACAGCATACCGTCACCGCCGTCCGTCAGCAGATTATGTACGCCGCCCACATCAGCCGCCACACAGGGAACCCCCAGCAGCATGGCCTCTCCCAGAGAATTGGGGGAATTTTCCAGCGCCGAAGGCAGTACGAACAGATGGCTCTTTAAGAACTGCGCCTTCATATCTTCCGCCGCCAGCCTGCCCAGCATCGTTACATGTCCGTCCAGATGTCCGTCTTTGATCAGCCTGCGCAGATATTTGCCATAAGCCGACAGCTTCATCGTCTCCTGCCATGTATTGGTATCAATGATATTGCTGCCCGCCACATACACGTGTGTCTCCGGGAACTGCTCCAACACTCTCGGCAGCGCCTGCAGCAGGTAGTGGAATCCTTTTAACGGATAATCCCCCTGACTCAGGAAAATGCTGTAGGGCTGGCATACCGTCCGCTTCCATCTGTCACGATAGAAAATGCCGCGCAGCGTCTCATTCAGATAATGGTACTTCGCCGACGGATTGATCTTCGCCGTCTGCCCGCGGTCAAAATCCGTCCTGCCGGCCACATGCCCTGCCATACCGAGAGCCTCTTTCTCATGCTCCCCGCGCTTTTTGAATTTCTTCTGCTGCTGCCTGAGACTGTCCTGCCTGATCCTGTCACGCAGAGTCACCTGCCGCTGCACCTTCATCGGCAGATCGGCCATATACTCCTCCGCGATACAGCTGCACAGCCCCTGAATGCTGATCAGCGTCCGCTCCGGATGCCCAAACACCCGGACGCAGGCCAGTGTATGCGGAAATTCCGTTCCGAAAATATGCACGATATCCGGCCCGAAATCCTGCAGGATACTCTGAAACCGCGCTTCCAGCGCCGCGTCATAAATCTCCGGCGTATCCAGATTTTCCACAAATCCGTAGCACCGGCAGGACATGCTCTCGCCCAGCTGCATATTCCTCTGAAAATCGCCCATATCTTCCTCCACCGGAAAGGCGATCCCCAGTTCGATCCGATTTCTTCCCCGCTCCTGCACGACCCGCTCCAGAAGCCCGCTCAGCCAGCCTTCTCTGTTACTGTAGGAAACCCCCAGCTGCCTGGCGATCGTAGGAAGCATAATATTACAGATCCACAATACCTTCATGTTTCCCCCTTTTCCGGGCAAAAATCCTGCCCCCTGTCATTTGTCGACACTATTCTTAACAGCCCCTCTTTCGTTCTTACCGTTACCTCTATCCGGCCGCGCTCATGCGCGCCCGCCCATCCTGTATATCCTCCTCTTCACCGCCTGATACAGCCCGGCCGTCACCGGATTCTCCGCGATCCACGTCCTGAGCGGCGCAAGCGTGAGCAGCATGATCATCCGGTAACCAAACACCTTTCCCGCCGGCATATATTTCCTGACGATCTCCCTGTGCTCCTGCTTCGACCGTCTCCTGTTCTCCTTCGTCTCGGAAAAACCGCCGCCCTCGTAAAGCGCCACCGTCACAGGCATATACACGGCCTTCGCCCCGCCCCGGTAAAAACACCACAGAAAATGTTCGTAGTCCGCCCGCACCCGGTATGCGGTGTCGAACCCGCGCTGCCCAAGCAGCTTCGCCCCGTAGAAACATGCCTGATGACAGGGCAGATTACGATAACAGGCAAAATCATCGATCACCGGATTGGACTGCACAATCGTTCCCGTCAGCCGCTCCTCTATATTGCCGTAGAAAATATACTTTCCGTCTGTTCCCTTTGCCGCACTGTTCTCAATCTGTTCTCTGACCTTCGCCAATACCTGCTCATCACAGAAACAGTCCCCGCAGTTCAGGAAGAAAACACAGTCCCCCCGGACATACCGCAGCGCCTGATTCATCGCATCATAAATACCGGCGTCCTTCTCCCGGCGGCAGACTCTGATCCTGCCGTCAGCCGCACTCTCCCGCTCCAGTTCCTCCAGATAACGGACCGTGATCGCATCCCCGGAGACACCGTCTTTTACGATGATCTCATAATCCTCTTCCGACTGCCGCCTTATGCTCTCTACCGTCTCCCGCAGCTGTTCTCCTGCATTCAGGCAGACCACTATGATGCTGAATGTCATCTCTGATATATCTCCTGTCCGTGACTTCTTTTGTTATCACCAAAAATGATTCGCTGTCGTTTAATTGACATCCGACAAAATATTGACCATATCGTGAAAGAAAAAGGTCTTATAAGGCAGGATCAAAGTTCCGTCATTATCCGCCCTGCTCATATAGATCGCGAAATACAGCACCGCGGCCAGCAATATCCCTGCGCGCAGCGCCTTCCGCCACCGCCTGTCTTCCACCCGTTTCAACAGCATCGGCAGATATAGTATGTGACTGACCGTAAGATAATAACCGATACGGGATATAATTGGCAGAAAAGAACAAAATACATACAGCACAAGCGCACCCAGATTCAGATAAAAATAAAAATGCGCCCTGTCATACCGTTCGCCGACCTCTGCGTTCTTCTGCTCCTCTCCGCGGGTACTGCCGGAACGCTTCCCGCTCCAGTATACGATCCCCGAAAACGCCAGCACCGCCAGGCACCTTAAAATATTGATATAGCTTGTGCCGCCTTCCAGATACTCCGTATCCTCGTAAGTCGGATACAGAAGCACCACCAGCTTCAGATAAAAGTCCTGACAAAACAAAAACGTCGTACAAAACAAAGCCCCTGCTGCAAGCTGCCACTTTTTCCACGGCAGAACCGCCAGAATGTACAGCGGTATCACCACCAGCAGCGACTTATGGAAAGCGGATCCAAGCAGGATCAGGACTGTAAAACGCCCCCACTGCCCCCGCATCACAAATTTCATGGCATACAACGCCAGCGCCAGCGCCAGATAGTATCGTACCGTGCTGAACGTCTGGAAATAATATCCCAGTGCCATGAACAGAAAAAAAGTCAGGGAAAAATCCTCGCTCTGCTCATACATGCCAAGCAGAAAGATCCCGATCGTGACAAACGCATACACCGCAAAGACCAGCAGATAATTTTCAAATCCCGACAGGCCGTAGATGATCTTCACAAGCAGGTTAAATCCGGCTTCCGTCGGCACATAGGCGTCACAGTTGACCAGATGCATGAACTCCACATATTTGGCATAGTCATTGCCCACATTCAGCCTGCACGCAGACAACGCAAAAAGAATCAGAAAGACAGCAAACAGACAGACCCTGTTGCACATCTGCTGCCTCGTCGTCCTGTATGGCTGCGTCACCGGCCTGCAGTTCACCATGCTGCCAAGCAGCACCGTGGCTGCCGCCACCGTAATATACAAAATCATCTGCCGCCGTTGTCCTTTCCTGCTCTTTCATGGCTGCCCCGCGCCCTGCCTTCCCGCACCCCGTCTTTCATAAAGCGGTACGCCTGCCAAAGCGGTATCCCGCTGCACATCTCCGCTCTGTGCACCCACAGAAAGCGGAAGGACAGCGGCAGCGCCAGTCTGCCATACAGATAATGATAGAGCACACCCCTGTCCCGGAAAAACTTCTCATGATAACCGCTGAACCAGGTGGATTCCCGCTCCTTTTCCTCTCCAATGCATATGGTATGGGAATAAATCTTTAAACCGGCCCGCAGACAGTCCCGCAGAAACAGGCTGTCCTCCCCGTTGCTGTATCTGGCGCCCCCGCCGAAAAGCAGGGAATAATGTACATTCGCCCGCAGCAGCGCCTCATGGCGCGCTGTGATGCTGTAGGCAGGATAACGCCCGTAATTCCGATAATTGATCCGGTGAATGTCCTCATTCCAGTAAGTGCGTCGGGCCGCCGCCACCTGCACATTGACCAGGATCATATCTGCGTCGGGCAGCTCCTCATAGGCGCGCCTGATCTGCTCCTGATAGTCCCCGCACAGCACAATATCCTCATCCGAAAAGACACAGATATCCGCATCCGCGTGCAGCAGCGCCGTGTTGCGGCTTAAGCCCACGCCCCGCTCCGCCATGGCAAAGACCTGGATCCGATGCCCGTTTCGCGCTATCTCCTCATAGCCGTATCTGCCGCACTGGTTGACGATCACGGCATCACTGCCAATATGCATTTGTTCCGCCAGGACGGCCCCGTCCTTATCTACCGCCGAAACCAGCAGCTGTATTTTTTCCGCCATTTTCAGTCTGTTCTCCCGTAATACCTGCCAAGAAACCGCCTGTCCGCACTGCCCACCGCCACGCCGACAACCGGACACTCCCGCAGTCTGCACTGCTCCAGCACATAGCTTAAATATACCCCGTGCACCTTCCCCCAGGGCATTTCCAGTACCACGCCCTGCGCGTTACATAACGCCTGCCATCTCTCCGGCGGCAGCATCTCTCCCTGCACAAGAGCGTGCACAATGATCTTACCCTTCTTTTCCCGCAGATATGCCAGCCCGGCCTCATACTCTTCCTGCAGCTGCCCGCCGGCGCCGCCGTATCCCACAAAAGGCACATCCGTCACCTGACGCAGATCCGCCGCTACCATAATCCGGTCGTCCAGCACATAATAGAGCAGCATCCCCAAAAGTGCCGCCGCTGCCCCCAGTACCAGTCCGATCAAAACCGCCTGTACAAGTCTGGAATCCGCCACCACAAGCGCCGCCTCCGTCGTCCGGATCACCTCGATCCGCCGAAATTCCTTTGCTTCCCTTCCCCGATCCGTCAAGGACTGTCCTGTGGCCTGCAGAATCGCGTTGCAGCTGTCCGCGTCGTGGGTCGTGACCGTGATCGTCAGAAGCCTTAAATCCGAAAGGATCTCCGCCTTCGTCGCTCCCATGACGTCCTCCCGGCTGTATGTCTCCGGCAGATACTTCATCGTCACATCCAGGATCGGATCCGTTGCCATCAGATCATTCCACGTATACCCGTTGTAAGCCTGATAGATCTCCCCCGTCTCATCCGGGGCAAAATCCAGATAAACCTTGGATATCGCCTGATATTCCCGTTCCGCTTCCGGAACCACACTGACCATAAGATAGACCAGTCCGCCAATGACCGCTCCGGCAGCCCCGGCCGCAGCCGCCAGCCATATCCTTTTTGCAAAACATAACGCCAGCTTTTTTATATCCATGCCGGCATCGGCATACCTGATCTTTTGCTCCCGCATACTTAACCATCCTCAATTCCAACTGTTATTGTATCATTATTTCTTCTTCGCCGCCGTCACCTGCGTACTGTCCACACCCTCCGTGCTCTCCGGCTTGATCAGTATCTTCAGCGTCAGCAGCATCAATTTCAGATCCAGCCACACCGAATACTGCTCGATATACGTCAGATCCAGCTTCAGTTTATCATAAGGCGTCGTATTGTACTTGCCGTACACCTGCGCATAGCCGGCCAGCCCCGCCTTCACCTTCATGCGGAAGGCGAATTCCGGCATGTCCTCCATATACTGGGCAATGATCTCCGGCCGCTCCGGCCGCGGCCCGATAAAGGACATGTCCCCCCGCAGAATATTAAAAAGCTGCGGCAGCTCATCAATCCGCACGGCGCGGATAAATCTGCCGATCGGCGTGATCCGGGAATCGTTCCTGGCCGCCAGCCGCGCCACGCCGTCTTTCTCCGCATCCACCCGCATGCTTCTGAACTTCATGATATAGAATTCTCTCTGCCCGATCGTACACCGGATCTGCTTATAGAGCACCGGCCCCCCGTCATACAGCTTGATCGCAGCCGCCGTGATCAGCATAAAAGGCGAGGCAAACAACAGCAGGAGCAGGGCGCAGACCAGATCGATCGTCCTCTTGGCGACCCGCTCTTCTATCCTGAGCGCATACTCTCTCGTCAGATAGATCGGCGTGTCAAAAAGATGCAGCTGTGTGGCCCCTTTCACCAGTACATCCGAGATCTTCGGCATCATATAGACCCGCACGGAACAGCTGTAACAGTATTTCAGCAGATGATTCCGCTCTCCGGACGGAATATCCCAGAGCACAACGGCGCCGTAATCCTTGACGATCTCCTCCTTGACCCGCTCGATCCCCTCCGAAATATTGATGCTGTTGCCGATCTTATATTTTTCCTTCCGGGATTCGAACTTGGCCACAATATCGTCAATCGGCCGCTCCCCGTACACGATCAGAATCTCCCGGGGCGGAAACACTCTGAAATAACAGGTGTTACATACATAAACCCACACGATCGAGAAGACTGTCTGCACAAACATGGCCTCCGCGATGGGTTTCACCGGCACCACCCAGTTGGCCATCAGCGATATCTGGAAATATGAAAACACATTTGCAAACAGCAGGGAGAAGAATTCCGAAATAAACACATCCACGGGCTTCAAATACCCTATCTTCAATACCCCGTAGGTGCTGGCAAAGAACAGCAGCAGCACAAAATAGATCAACAGGATCAGCACATGCCCCTTGAAAAAGAAATTAGCGTGTCCGTGGAAGTGCAGGTAAGGATAGTATTCCTCAAACCAGCAATACCCATAGACTCCCGTATGGAATAGCAGCCCCACCAGGGACAGCTGCAATATGATCAACCTTTTCAGAGATTCCATTCTTCTCATGATTCAACCTCATCTGTACAAAAACGTGCGCCGCCTGTTTACAGGATCCGCTTCGCGAATCCGGATAAGCAAAAGCATCAAGGCTCGTCCGACGGCTCAGATCCGCCGTTTCGTCGCCCGGTACGCCCACATGATAAAATATCCCGCGCTGGCCGCCACCGACAGCTTCTCCTGTCTGCGGTACAGATTCCAGATCCGTCTGACCGCCTCCGCCTTATTGGAGGAAAGGGATTTCGCCGGCCGCCTGTAGACCGCCAACACCTCGTTAAGCCCCCAGGCCGTATAGCCCTCCCGCAGGATCTGCCACCAGGTAGCCGTATCTTCACTCGCCACTGCCGGCATCCGCAAAAGCCTGTCCGGTATCCGCTTCCTGTCAAACAGCACCGTCGTGGTGAAGATCACCGTGCGCGACAGCGCCTGCCTATAAGTAAGCCGCTCCGGGACATGCACCACCCTGCCTGTGGGCCTGGCCTGACTGTCGCCGAACTCATAAGCCGTGAACACAAATCCGGCCTCTTTTTGCCGCATAAACCGCATCTCGCGCTCCAGCTTCTCCGGATACCACACATCATCCGCATCCAGAAACGCGATATACCTGCCCTGTGCCATATCCAGCCCGGTGTTGCGGGCCCGCGCCGCCCCTTCATTCTTCTGCTTTTGCAGGAGCATAACCGGCTGGCCGCCGGCACCTGTAAGCACTTCTAGCTGCACGCCCTCACATGACTGCCTGGCAGCATTGTCCTGCCCTGCCTGTTTTCGCAGAGTATTCCTTATCACTTCCGCGCTGTTGTCCGGCGAACAGTCGTCAACCAGGATCAGCTCCCAGTCCTGCCAGGTCTGCGCCTCCACCATGGCGATGGTTTCCGCGATATAGGCCGCCGCCCGGTACACAGGCACGATGATACTGACCAGTTCTTTCATCAAAAATCCTCTTTCACAAGATAAATCGGTCTGTTCTTCACTTCCATGTAGGTTTTAGATAAGTATTGCCCGACTATCCCCAGGCAAAACAGCTGCACGCCGCTGACCATCATAATAATGCACACAAGCGACGGCCAGCCGGAAGTCGGATCGCCGAAAATCAGCGTTCGTACAATCGTAAAAACAATCATCCCAAAGGCCAGCACGCAGAACAGCGCGCCCAGCACCGCCGCGATTGTCAGCGGCACCGTGGAGAAGGCGGTGATCCCTTCCAGCGAATAGACAAACAGCTTCCAGAAGGACCACTTCGTCTCGCCCTTCTTCCGCTCGATATTTTCATATTCCAGCCACTTCGTCTCGTAGCCTACCCAGCCGAAGATCCCCTTGGTGAACCGGTTATACTCCGTCATGGCAAGGATGGCGTCCACCACCTGTCTTGTCATCAGCCGATAGTCCCTGGCCCCGTCAACGATCTCCGTCTTGGAGATCTTATTCATCAGCCGGTAGAACATCCGCGCGAAAAAAGACCGCACCGGCGGCTCCCCCTTCCTCGTCACGCGTCTCGTCGCCACAGAGTCATAGCCCTGCTCGATATAGCCGCACATCTCGGGCAGCAGCGACGGCGGATCCTGCAGATCCGCATCCATCATCACCACCAGATCTCCCCGGGATTTCTGCAGGCCCGCATAGATGGCGGCCTCCTTGCCGAAATTCCGTGAAAAGGACAGCAGATGCACTCTTGCATCCTCCCCGTGCAGCTTCCTGATCTCCTGCACCGTCTTATCTGTAGAACCGTCATCCACATAGATGACCTCCACCTCTATCTCCTTTTCCTCAAAAAAAGAAGTATTCCGAAACAGTTCGTCATAAAAATCCCTGATATTCTCTTCCTCATTATAGCAGGGTACTATAACGCTGAGTA